>Ga0209702_10000395_pt1 | contig 90133 bp, 90 predicted proteins | sample FRY01_FD_187210 | JGI IMG/M metagenome (GOLD analysis project Ga0209702, IMG submission 187210) | Freshwater microbial communities from Lake Fryxell liftoff mats and glacier meltwater in Antarctica - FRY-01 (SPAdes) (version 2) | ecosystem: Environmental > Aquatic > Freshwater > Ice > Glacier... | reverse complement strand
CAGAACAACTATCATTTATTTTGTAACCTGTTTTTGTAAAAACATAGAATTAAAAAGTTAAAACAATAATAATCAAACAGATATAAAATTAAATCTAACCGTTTTATTTTATGTCGGACAATAATGATCAAATTTATTAAAAGACAAACTTAAGATGTGTATAGTGCATAGCACCCTTCGGGATGCTACGCACTATACACGGAACGTTAGAAGCCATTAAAGCCAAACCAAAAACATTAAAACTATGAAGAAAATATTTTACTTATCTATTCTAATATTTATTGGATGTAAAAATCGAACGAACTCTGAAATTGATATTTACCAAAACGATAATATTGTTATTGCAAATCAGTTTATTGATGCATTCTATTCATTTAATGAAGATTCTTTGAAATTATCTCTATCATATGCTGAGAAATCACATCCTTCTATTTTGTATTATCAGAAATGGGCAGAATGTGGAAATTACGAAGTTTTAAATCGTGCTGACTGTGAAGAAAAAAATGATTCTCTAGTCATATGTCCTGTTACTGTAAAGGATGACCTAATGAGTGCGCTTCAATTAGATTTAAATGTTACGGACACTTTTAATATAATCATAAAAGATAAAAAAATCCGATCTGTTCAAACATCCTCAAATGATCCTGACGTATACTATGAAGCAAAGGATTGGATAAAACAGAACCGTCCAGAATTAATTGAGAAACCTTGTGAAGATGCATGGGAAGGAGGACCAACACCTTGTGAATGTATTAAGGCAACTATACAAGGACTCGCTGAATTTAAGGCTAATGAAGAATCTCAAAAAACTCAATAACGGCTTCTAACAAAGAACTCAGGTAAAAAACAACTTTTTTCTTCATTAATTCAAGACACTATTATTTTAGGCTTATAGATTCGTTTTAACGCTTCTTTGAGCTTTATTATTGTTAATTTTCAACTACATTAAGCCTAGTACGGAAACGTAAGTTTCATCATAGGGCCTGCCCGATTTAGCTATGGCAAAACTTTGTTTGAGTAATTTGTTCGATACTGCTATTAATGCCAGTTTCTTGCTCTTTCCCTTGTTCACAATTCGCTACTACTTCTCCTTTTTTTCCATCAGTTCCATCCCTTTAAAAATGGCAACTAAGACTAGCAGTAGAAATGGAATGCCGTGAAAGAAAACGTCAAACCAGTCCATGGCTTGCATGCCTTTAGCGCCACCCTGTATCCATTTAATTTTACCCCAAATGTGAGGCTCTGGATTAAAGGGCGCTAGGCCTAGGGTAACAGCAAGTAGGGCTATGAGGCCAGCGTTTTTAAGTAGAAATTTTTTAAAATAATTCATTGCTGTTGCTTTTGACAGGGCTCTAATTTGTTAGTCTGGGAACCTTATTAGTTATTTAGAATTTCTATTTCCTTAGACTTTTAATAAATGGCGCTATACCGCTAAGTCCCTCTGCTGTAATGGTTTTAATAAAAGCAGAGCCAATTATGGCACCAGAGGTATTTTGAGTGGCCTGCTCAAAGGTGTGGGCGTCATGAATTCCAAAGCCCACTACCAGTGGATTTTTAAGGTTCATATCTTTAATTCTTTTAAAATAGGCTTCCTGCTCTGTGCCAAAACCTCTTTTACTCCCGGTAACACTGGCAGTGCTCACTAAGTAAATAAAAGCGTCAGAGGCGGCGTCAATGGCTTTAATCCTTAGGTCCGAGGTTTGGGGTGTAATCAGAAATATATTTTTTATGCCATGTTTTTCGTAGAGGTCTTTATAATGCAACTCGTATTCTGCAAGCGGGAGGTCTGGCATAATAATACCGTCTATACCAATGGCAGCACACTGCGCTAGAAAAGCATCAACCCCATATTGTAGCATAGGGTTAAAGTACCCCATAATAATAAGTGGTATGTGAATGGTTTTTCTAATGTCTTTAAGCTGTTCAAACAGCAATTGGGTACTCATGCCGTTCTTGAGGGCAGCAGTAGAACTTTCTTGTATGGTGGGTCCGTCTGCTAGCGGGTCACTAAAAGGTAGTCCAATTTCTACTAGGTCTACTCCGCTGTTTTGTAGGCTTTGCAATACCTTAGTGGTATCTTCTATGGCTGGATAGCCCGCTGTAAAATATATAGACAAGACTTTTTTAGGGTCTGTCATTCTTTGGTTAATTCTATTTTGGCTCATAGTTTAAAGTAGTCAATGTAGGTATTTAAGTCTTTATCTCCGCGGCCAGATAGATTTACCACCACAATATCATTTTTTTTAAAGGGTCTAGTCTCAAAAATGGCAAAGGCATGAGAAGTTTCTATGGCAGGAATAATCCCTTCCATTTTAGAAACCATTAGCCCAGCAGCCATGGCGTCTTCATCTGTCACAGAAATAAATTCTGCCCTTCCAGATTGGAAAAGGTGGGCATGCATAGGGCCTACACCAGGGTAATCTAAACCTGCAGATATAGAGTAAGGCTCTGTGATTTGTCCGTCTGGTGTTTGCATGAGTAGGGTCTTACTCCCGTGAATAATTCCCTCTTTACCCAGCGCAGAGGTGGCGGCACTCTCACCAGTATGAATTCCTTTTCCAGCTGCTTCTACCGCAATAATATTTACATCTGTATTGTCTAAGAAATGATAATAGGCACCGGCAGCATTACTTCCTCCACCCACACAGGCCACTACATGGTCTGGATTTTCACGGCCTTCTTTTTCTAAAAGCTGGCTTTTAATTTCTTCTGATATGACAGACTGAAAACGCGCTACCATATCTGGGTATGGGTGCGGGCCTACTACAGAACCAATAATATAATGGGTATTGACAGGCTTGTTAATCCAATCTCTAATAGCCTCATTGGTGGCGTCTTTTAGGGTTTTGCTCCCAGACTCTGCCGGGCGCACCGTAGCACCAAGCATTTTCATTCTGGCTACATTAGGCGCCTGTCTTTTAATGTCTACAGCGCCCATATACACAATGCATTCCATACCCATAAGGGCACATACGGTTGCAGTGGCTACCCCGTGTTGGCCAGCCCCAGTTTCTGCAATAATTCTAGTTTTACCAAGGCGTTTGGCCATGAGTATTTGGCCAATGGTGTTGTTTACTTTATGTGCACCAGTATGGCATAAATCTTCTCTTTTAAGGTATATTTTAGTCTGGTATTTTTCAGAGAGTCTTTTAGCAAAGTAAAGGGGCGTAGGCCTGCCTACGTAATCTTTTAGCAAGGCATGAAATTCTTCTTTAAATTCATCAGAGCCCATAATACCTAAATACTGGGTTCTGAGTTCCTCTGTGTTAGGGTAAAGCATTTCTGGAATATAAGCACCTCCAAACGCGCCGTAATACCCTTGTTCATTTACATGATAAGATGTTTTCATAGGGATTTTTTAGGTCATATAAATTTTTGTTCTAAGGCATTTTTAAAGCGGCCTAAAGCCACAGTATCTTTGCTTAGGTTTGGTTCTTCAAAAGTACTATTTACATCTATAACAGCGCACATTTCTGAGGCTGGATTTTTCAAGAAAGCAGCTAATTTATGACTGTTTTGTTCTCCAATACCACCACTTAAAAAATAAGGAGTGCTACTGGGATATGGAACCAAAAGGTCCCATGAAAAGCCATATCCATTGCCCCCGGGCAGTTTGCCTTTAGTGTCAAATAGAAAGTAATTACAATAGGGCTCATAGGCCTCTAATACACTAAAATCAAAATGGTCTCCAACAGAGAAAGCTTTAATTAAAATAAGCTCCTGTTCCGAAGATGGGTTTAATTCTTTCCAAGTATTTTTAAGAGTCTCACAATCTGAGGGACTTTCAGTGCCGTGCAGCTGAATCCCTTGCAGTGAATGCAGTTTAATTAATTCTAAAATTTCTAACAGTGGCTGGTTTACCACCACACCAATTTTTTTAATATTAGCCGGAATTTCAGGCAGGCTTTCAGAGACAAAACGCTTAGACTGCGCCCAAAAAATAAAGCCCATAAAGGCTGGAGCAAGTGCAGCCACTGCCCTTATATTTTCAGGTTCTCTCATGCCGCAGACTTTTAGTTGTGGTCTGCTAAAGGGTGTTTGCAAAGATTTTTTATCCATTTTAGGCTTCAATTTTTGAAATAAAATCTAAGGCAGCAGCGCCAGGGTCATTGGTTTTCATGAAATTTTCTCCCACTAAAAAACCTTGGAATCCGTAAGACTGTAGGTCTTTAATGGCCGCTATTTCTGACAGGCCACTTTCAGAAATTTTGACAAAGTCTGAAGGTATTTTAGTAATCAAAACTTTTGAAGTATCTAAAGAGACTTCAAAAGTTTTTAGGTTTCTGTTATTTACACCAATCATGTCTAAAGAAGGCATGATGGCTTTTTCCAGTTCTCCCCCGTCATGAACTTCTAAGAGTACCTCCATGCCAAGAGATTGTGCTAGGGTAGAAAATTGCTCAATTTCTGGGCGGCTTAGAATAGCTGCAATGAGTAAAATAACATCGGCCCCATGGGCCTTGGCCTCAATAATTTGGTACTCACTAATAATAAATTCTTTTCTGAGCAGTGGGGTGCTTACAGAGGCTCTGGCCAATAATAAATCTTCTAAGGCACCCCCAAAATAAGGGCCGTCTGTGAGAACAGAAATACCACAAACTCCTGCATTTGTATAGCCATTCACTACAGCTGGGAGCTTAAGGCTGTTATTTATCACATCTCTGGAGGGGGATCGCCTTTTGTGCTCTGCTATAATTCCACTCTTGCTGCTGACTACAGCCTTGGCCATAGAGGTACAGGATCGTTCAAATAAACCTGATGCCTCTAAATAAGAAACGGAAACCAGCCCCTTTTTTAAAGAAACCTCTACTCTTTTGTCTGCTACAATTCTATCTAAAATATTCATTTATAGGGCTTGTAATTGGTGTAATTTTTTTAGTGCACTGCCGTTTTTTAAGCTTTCCAAGGATTGCTCAAATGCAGAAGTTATACCTATTCCTTTTGCGGTATTAATAGCCAAGGCTGCATTGGCAGCAACTACTTGGTTTTGGGCTGGGGTTCCTTTACCACTCAATATGTCTACAAAAATTTTTGCAGCACTGGACACAGACTCACCTCCGGCAATATCAGAGGCACTAAGCGCGCTAACGCCAAAATCTTCAGGAACCAAAACAGATTCAGTGTTGCGGCTAATGACTTTAGTAGGGCCTGTTAATGAGACCTCATCATAGCCGTCTAAGGCGTGAACTATGCTGTAAGTCTTATCTGTTTTTTGGTAGAGGTAACCGTAAATTCTGGCCAATTCTAGATTAAAAACACCTATCATCTGGTGGGTAGGAAAGGCTGGGTTTACCATAGGGCCCAACATATTAAAGAAGGTTTTCACACCCAACGCTTTTCTAATGGGGGCCACCTGTTTCATAGCAGGGTGAAATAGAGGCGCGTGCAAAACGCAAATACCTACCTGGTCCAAAGCTTTTTCTAAATAATCTTTATCTGCTGTGAATTTAATGCCCAGCGCTTCCATGACATTGCTACTCCCACAGCTAGATGAGACTCCGTAGTTTCCATGCTTGGTTACTTTAATTCCATTGGCCGCCGTTACAAAGGAGGCCAGGGTAGAGATATTAAAGGTGTCCTTTCCGTCCCCGCCAGTACCGCATAAATCTATGGGGGTGTAGGCGGAGAGATCTACGGGTAAGCACAACTCTAAAAGGGCATCTCTAAAGCCTTCTAGTTCTTCTAGTTGTATGCTGCGCATCATATATACCGTTAAAAAAGAAGCAATTTCAGATTCATTGTACTGCGCCTTTGCAATGCCAATGAGAATATCCTTAGCTTCTTCTTTAGAGAGTACCTCATGTTGGATAAGTCTATTTAAAATGGTTTTCATAGGATTATTTTTTTCTCTGGGTCATACTCAAAAGGAAGCTCCAACCAGTTGGCTAGCATTTTCTTTCCGCTTGGGGTAAGTATAGACTCTGGGTGAAACTGTACCGATTGTATGTCGTATGTTTTGTGTTGTAGTGCCATGATTTGCCCCTCTGCGTCTACAGCTGTGACTTCAAGACAATCTGGAAGGGGAGCGGAGACTACCCAGGAGTGGTACCTTCCAACGGCTAAAGAATTAGGCAGGTCTTTAAAAATGGGTGCATCTTGTTTAACCACCTCTATAGGGGTGGCTACTCCGTGGTACACATAGGTTAGGTTTTCTAAGCGTCCTCCAAAGACCTCTGCAATGGCCTGCTGCCCTAAACACACTCCAAATATTTTTTTGGTGGGGGCGTATAGGCGAATAATTTCTTTTAAAAGTCCTGCTTCATCTGGTATTCCAGGGCCAGGAGACAGTACTATATGGGAATATGCGTCTACCGCTTCCAAGGAGATTTTATCATTCCTAAACACGGTCACCTGAGCACCTAAATCTTCTAGGTAATGCACCAAATTGTATGTGAAACTGTCGTAATTATCTATGAGTAATATGTGGGTCATGTGCGGGTCTTAGTGAATGTCTTGTGCTATTTTTAATGCTTTTGTAAGGGCTCCTAATTTGTTGTAAGTTTCCTGTAATTCAGATTCTGGGTCCGATGCCGCTACTATTCCTGCACCAGCTTGGTAATGTAATTCATGATTTTTACTTAAAAAAGTTCTGATCATAATGGCGTGGTTAAAATTACCTTCAAAATCCATAAAACCAATAGCACCTCCGTAATAACCCCTTGGCGTTGGTTCATATTTCTCTATGAGTTCCATGGCCTTGTGTTTGGGTGCTCCGCTTAGGGTCCCGGCAGGAAAGGTGTCTGCCACTATAGACATGGTAGGCGTTTCTGGTTTTTTAATTCCAGTAACTTTAGAGACTAAATGTATAACGTGAGAGAAAAATTGTACCTCTCTATAGTTTTCTACAGTGACCATTTTTCCATGCCTACTTAGGTCATTTCTTGCTAAGTCTACCAGCATGACATGCTCTGCGTTTTCTTTGTGGTCTTGGGTGAGTTTTTTTGCCAGTTGGGCGTCTTTTTCATCGTCTCCACTGCGTTTAAAAGTACCTGCAATAGGGTGTATTTCTGCTTTTAGGTCTTTGACTACCAATTGCGCCTCTGGTGAACTTCCAAAAATTTTATAGTTGCCGTAATCAAAATAAAACAAATACGGAGAAGGGTTTATGGCCCTAAGCGCTCTGTATACATTAAACTCATCTCCACTAAATTTTTGTGTGAAGCGGCGGGAGAGTACCAGTTGGAATACGTCACCTCTTTGGCAGTGCTTTTTAGCTGTTTCTACTAGATCTCGGTACTCCTGATCTTCAATATTAATCTCTGGGGTTCCTTCTGTTTTAAATGGGTAGGTTGCAAAATTTTTCACTGCAATGAGCTGTTCTACCGCTGCTACATTGCTGGCTTGGTCATAGCAGTGGGCAAAAATATAGGCCTCATTGTTAAAGTGATTAATGGCTATGACGTTTTGGTACACTGCATAGTAGAGCTCAGGAAGGTCTTGCCCGCCTGCCTTTTTACTAATTTTTATGTCTTCATAATATTGCACCGCGTCATAGGTCATAAAACCAAAGAGCCCTTGAGTAATGAATTTAAATTCTTGCTTTTCACTTTTAAATTTTTTAGAAAAAGCAGTGAGTACTTTTGGAATGTCCGTATCTGCAGTAATGGGTGTTGAACTTTTTGTGCCGTCTGGGAATGCGCGTGTTACTGTCTGGTTTTTAACCTCTATACTTGCTATGGGGTTAAAGCAGATATAAGAAAAGCTATTGTCATTGGCGTGATAGTCGCTACTCTCTAGTAAAATACTGCCAGGATATTTATCTCGGATCTTTAGATAGACACTCACCGGAGTGATGGTATCTGCTAAAATTTTTTTAAATGAAGTTTTTAATACGTAGGTCATATTTGTCATTTTTTGGCCTCTGGGCCGATGCTAAAAAGAAAAAAGGCTTGTCTGTGTAGACAAGCCTTTAATATATATCAAAGTAGTGCTTAGCTCACAGCGTTTGTTGTAAGTTACTCCACCACCAATTTTGTTTTTTATTGTTAATCATTTGTCAAATATAACAAACCTATTTGATATTTCAATGGGTAGCAAAAAAAAATCACAAAGCCTTAGTAAGACCCTGTGATTTAAAACATTGTATTTGTTTTTTTTCTAGAACTGCAGGTCTACTATAAGATCAAACTCGTCATAGATGGTTTTATCTCCTAAGTTGTCAAAGAAAGAACCTGAACCGTAACGCACGTCAAACTCTGAGCGATCTACCTTTAAGCTAGCAGTAGCTTTGCTTCCGTAAACAGAAATAGTAAAGTTTACATTTTTAGTGATGTTTTTAATAGTCAAGTTAGCAGTGGCTGTATAGGCGTTTTTTCCGCTGGCGGTTACACTAGTGATCTCCAACGCAGCAGTTTTGTGTTTGGCAGTACCAAAGAAATCATCTGAATGTAAGTGACCAGCTAGTTTTAACTTGCTTTCTCCTTCTAGGTCTGTAACATTAATAGTAGTCATGTCTACCACAAAAGCACCACCAATAAGAGTAGTTCCGTTAAAGTCTAAATTTCCAGAAGCTAAGTTAATGTTGCCTTCATGTGAACCTGTTACTTTGTAAGCCTTCCATGTAAGCTTACTAGCATCTACATTTACTACTTTTTTCTCCACAGAGCCGTTAGTAGGATCTAAAGTTGGGGTTGCAAATGTGGTGGCAGCTAAAAATGCTGCGGCAATTGTTAATAAGTGTTTTTTCATAGTGTTAAAATTTAAATATTTGATAAATGATTGTTTAAAACTGATTTAATAATTGGTTCAATTGTACTAACTCTGCTTCTGTGAATGTTTTTAGAAGTTCATTTTCTGAGAGCGTAATGGCAACATCCATTTTGTCTAGCGCCTTTAGGCCTTTAAGGGTAATGGTTATTTCTACTTTTCTCCTATTGTTTTCACAAGTCATTCTATTTACAAGGCTTTTCGTAACAAGCTTGTCTACCAATCTGGAGGTGTTGCTCATTTTGGTGACCATGCGCTCGTTAATAGTAGATAGATTTGCGGGAGTTCCCTTTTGCCCCCTTAGAATTCTAAGCACGTTAAATTGCTGTAAAGACACCTCAAAGGGCTTTAGCGCAATATGCGCACTTTCATTAATTTTATTATGAACTAATAACAAATGAATAATGCTTTTGCTTTTAAGGCCTAAGCTCTTTTCAGTTTTGATTGTTTTTTCTACATTCATGTAATCGCAATAGTTGTACATACAAATGTAGGTATATTTTATAGGTTTTACTGTAAAACATTCATTTTTTTTTAGTTGTCGGCATTCTGTTTTTTACTCCGCCAACAAAAACCTATTTTTGAAGTATTAAATTTATTTTTTATGTCAGATTTATCTCAAGAGGCCTGGGCTTCTCAATTAGAAAAAGATTCCAATGCAGTTATTTTAGACGTGAGAACTGCAGATGAAATAGCAGAGGGCGTGATTCCGGGTGCTCAGCATTTAGATATATTCTTAGGACAGGGTTTCTTAGATGGTTTAGAAGCCTTAGACAAAAGCAAGAATTACTATGTGTACTGTAGGTCTGGAAATAGAAGTGGACAGGCTTGTGCTCTTATGCAGAGTGTGGGCTTTGAAAGCGCCTTTAATTTAGAAGGTGGTTTTATGAACTGGGATGGAGACACTGGATCTATTTAAATAACTAGGAGATGAGCATCTTTTATAAATTTCTGTACTTCTTTCAAAGGCACGGTTTTACCGTCTGTGAAAGAATTGCGGAGCGCTTTGGAATTAGGGCTAGGGTGGTGAGGACTTCTTTTATTTACGTCACCTTTGTAACCCTTGGCTTTGGTTTTGCTCTCTACCTTTTTCTTGCCTTTTGGATTCGGATCAAAGACTTAGTGCATACCAAAAGAAGCTCTGTATTTGATTTGTAAAGTACGTACTAAAATTATTTAAATCTAAAATTCACATAGCCATTGTCTGAGTTCTTATAGCCAGTTTCATAGGGCACTTAAGTCTCTTTTGAGCCTAGTTTTTAAAACTAAAAGGATTGGTTGCTTTAAGATTACATTGCTTTGAGGTAGGTTGTGTTTTACTCTAAATAAGGGACTGACTACTTCCTCTACATTAAAGCTTATAGTGTTAGGAAGACCAGAAAAGATTGAGCGATTGAACAAAATGTGTATTCAGTAATTTCTTTCCTACTTCTTTATTTGATTAGGCCATTTTTTTTTATGATATTGCTAAACATAACTTAAATTTAAACAAACCCAACCTAAATTATGAAGACTAAAATATCCTTTTTAGTGACCTTATTATTTCCTTTTTTAGCCCTTGCGCAAGAAAAAGGATTGGATGAACAAGTTAATGATGCATTTATGCCCTTTGCCTCCTGGTGGGAGGGTTTTGTTTTGACTTCCATTCCAATAGGGGGGTACAATTTACCAATAGTCCTAATCCTTTTAATATGTGGGGCTACTTTTTTTACTATCTATTTTAAATTTCCGAGTATTACTAAATTTCCATTAGCTATTAATACGGTAAGAGGAAAATATGATGAATTAGACCACCACGGGGTGGAAAAAACAAACTTAAATGTGGCAGATGGTGATTTAATAGGCACCATTAAAGATGAGAGTAGTGAGGGAGAGGTGAGTCATTTCCAAGCATTAGCTACCGCGGTGTCTGGAACTGTTGGTCTAGGTAATATTGCAGGAGTAGCAGTAGCCATTGCCATTGGTGGGCCAGGTGCAACTTTTTGGATGATAGTGTGTGGACTTATTGGCATGTCTACCAAGTTTGTTGAATGTACACTTGGTGTAAAATATAGAGATGTAGACGCTAATGGAACTGTTTATGGAGGTCCTATGTACTACCTCTCTAGAGGACTAGAACAAATGGGCCTTAAGTCATTAGGAAAGGCGCTGGGAATTATTTTTGCTGTCTTGTGTGTAGGGGCCTCTTTTGGAGGTGGAAATGCTTTCCAGTCTAATCAAGCTGCAGTGCAATTAAAAACAATGTTTGACCTACAAGGAGGTGCAACTGGCGTCATTATTGGTGTGATACTAGCTGTTTTAGTAGGTATTGTAATTATTGGTGGAATTAAAAAAATTGCCAGTGTAACTGAGAAAATTGTTCCATTTATGGCAGTTATTTACGTGATAGCTTCTTTAATTATTATCTTTTCTAACATTCAATACATAGGAGGTGCTTTTACGCTAATTTTTGAAGGTGCATTTATGCCATCTGCAGGAGTTGGAGGTATTATAGGAGTGATCATTGTAGGATTCCAAAGAGCTGCTTTCTCTAATGAAGCTGGAGCTGGATCTGCTGCTATTGCGCATTCTGCAGTTAAGACAAAATATCCTGCTAGTGAAGGAGTTGTAGCTTTATTAGAACCTTTTATAGACACCGTAGTTATTTGTACTATGACAGCACTGGTAATTATTTTCTTTAATATGGACGCTGGAGCTTTTGAATATGGAAATGGAGTAGGGAGTACAGTACTTTTAAATGGCACTGGCACTTATGTAGGCGGTGTAGATTTAACTTCTATGGCTTATGACTCTGTAATTCCTGGATTTAGATATGTGCTTACAATAGCTATTATTCTATTTGCTTTCTCTACTATGATTTCTTGGTCTTATTACGGTTTACAGTCTTGGAAGTATTTATTTGGAAGGGGAAAAGCAGCTGATACTACTTATAAAATTTTATTTCTACTATTTGTTGTAATAGGAGCAGCAGCTACATTAGACGCTGTAATTAAGTTCTCAGATGCTATGATATTGGCATTGGTATTTCCTAATATGGTGGGTTTACTATTCTTGTTCCCTAAAGTGAATCAAGAATTAAAAAAATATACATCGGCTATAAAAACAAGTAAGCAGGCTTCTTAAGCGTTTTTGCTTTTTGGGTTTTTATAAAGCGGTTGTTTTATAAAAACCTTATGAAAAAAAATAAAACTCTTTTTGTTTCTCACCAGTATAAACGAAAAGGGTTTTTCTATTTTTTGTGTTTTATGCTTTTGGCTCACCTTTCTTATTTTGCTTATTTGAAGCTATGGGAGCCTCAGCCATTGTTGCAGTTTGAATCTATTCCAGAGATATTCATTAGGGGAGAATTGTCAGCAGATTCTACAGGGCTAATTTCGGATAAGAAACTAAGAGTTGTTAAAGCATCAGCGTTAAAAAGTGAGGGGAAATCCCCTAGCTTTTTAACAGCTAAACCCAGAGCTGCTAAAAAAGGAATTAATAGTGTTATGGCACAGTCATTAGAATCTATTTACGGCATTGGGCCAGTGCTCTCCAAGAGAATTGTAAAATATAGAACAGCTCTTGGTGGTTTTGCGCATATGGACCAACTATATATGGTGTACGGTTTGGATAGTGTGGTAGTCATGGCTGTTGAAGAGGTATATAAAGTAGTTAAATTACCTGTTATATCTAAGATATCTATTAATAAAGCCAGCGCTTACCAGTTAAGTAGATTGCCTTTTTTAGATAGAAATCTAGCAGATAAAATTGTAACTTATAGGGCTAAGCACGGTTTATTTAAAGATATAAATGATATATTAAACATAACAGCCTTGTCAGAGGAAAAAATGAATATAATTAAATTATATTTGAACCTATAAAAAAATACTATGATTACAGAAATACTCCATACAATGGATTTTGATTATTCTGAAACACAACAAATGGTGGCTGAATCTGCAAAGTCCTTTGCTCAGCAGCATATAGCGCCACATATTATGACTTGGGATGAAAGCCAAGAATTTCCAGTTCACGTTTTAAAAGAAGCAGGTGCTTTGGGTTTTATGGGCGTGCTGGTTCCTGAGTCTCTTGGAGGTTCTGGTTTGGGTTACCATGAGTACATTGCTATTATTGAGGAGATTTCTATTGTAGACCCTTCTATTGGACTCTCTATTGCAGCACACAATTCCCTTTGTACCAACCACATTCTAAGTTTTGGAAACGAGGAGCAAAAGGCCAGATGGATTCCTAAGTTAGCCACTGCAGAATGGATTGGAGCCTGGGGTCTTACGGAACACAATACAGGCTCAGATGCTGGGGGTATGAATACTACCGCAGTTAAAAAAGGTGATAGTTGGGTGCTTAATGGATCTAAAAATTTCATTACACACGGGAAGAGTGGAGATATTGCTGTGGTCATTGCCAGAACTGGTGAGAAAGGAGACAGCCATGGAATGACCGCTTTTGTAATTGAAAAAGGGACTCCAGGCTTTTCTAGCGGTAAAAAGGAAAACAAGTTAGGGATGAGGGCCAGTGAAACGGCAGAGCTTATTTTTGATAACTGTGTGTTGGAACAGTCTGCTGTACTTGGAGCTGTTGGTGATGGTTTTGTACAATCAATGAAAATATTAGACGGAGGTAGGATTTCTATAGGAGCCCTTTCACTGGGTATTGCTAAAGGAGCTTATAGGGCGGCTTTACAATACTCTAAAGAGCGCCACCAATTTGGAAAGCCTATTAGTGCTTTTCAAGGTATTTCATTTAAGCTGGCAGACATGGCTACGGAAATTGAGGCATCGGAATTATTGCTGCACAAGGCAGCCTTTTTAAAAAATGCCAATAGGCCTATGACTAAGCTTAGTGCTATGTCTAAAATGTATTCTTCGGAGGTATGTGTAAAAGTAGCCAATGAGGCGGTTCAAATTTTTGGAGGTTACGGTTATACAAAAGATTACCCAGTAGAGAAGTTTTACAGAGATTCTAAACTCTGTACCATAGGAGAGGGAACTACTGAAATTCAAAAATTAGTGATTGCGAGAAATATTTTAAAATAAAACTTGCTCAATGAGTAATTACGCTTATATTTGCAACTTAAAAATCACAAAGAAAGGAGGTTATTGCCCATGTTAATTATACCAATAAAAGAAGGAGAAAACATAGATAGAGCGCTCAAGCGTTTTAAAAGAAAATTTGATAGAACTGGAACTATGCGTCAACTGAGATCGCGTCAACAGTTTAACAAACCCTCTGTAGTGAAAAGAGCTCAAATTCAAAAAGCTACTTACATACAAGGTCTTAGAGATCAAGAAGAATTATAATGTTTAAAATCATTAGAATTAAAGTCCCGTTTTAACGGGACTTTTTTTTTGCTAAAACTTGAATGCTTTATTAGTTTTTTAATAAATTTAAGGAATGGCAATAGCTCAATTTATATCTTACCTTAAAATAGAACGCAACTACGCTTCAAACACCCTTTTGGCATACGAAAAGGACCTGCGATCTTTTGAAAATTACGGGGTCAGAGAATTTGAGTTATTAGATTTAAGCCATACGTCTTATTCTCTTATTAGATCTTGGATTGTAGCGCTAGTAGATCAAAAAATAAGTCATGTCTCCATTAACAGAAAAGTATCTTCTTTAAAAGCTTATTTTAAGTTTCTGCAAAAGACAGGGGTGATAGATAAAAATCCTTTGTCGGCACACAAATCTTTAAAAGTAAAGAAAAAAGTAGCTGTTCCTTTTTCAGAGCAAGAAATGCAGGCGGTCTTTTCTGCGTTAGGGAATGATGAAAGTTTTGAAGGGATTAGGGATAGGCTTATTTTTGAGCTTCTATACGCTACAGGTATGAGAAGAGCAGAGCTGATAGCTTTGCAGCGCTCAAATTTTGATTTGAGCAATACTCAGGTTAAAGTGTTGGGGAAGCGAAATAAAGAGCGCATAATACCTCTAATTCCAAGTTTGGTGGGGCTTGTAGAAGACTATCTGGTTAAGAGGGCTGAATTAGAAAACATTAAAGATTCTTCTTCTTTTTTTCTACTCAGTTCAGGCAAAAAACTATACGAAACCTTTGTTTATAGGCTAATAAATCACTATTTTAGTTTGGTGTCTACCAAGCTAAAGAAAAGCCCTCATATGCTGAGACATACCTTTGCTACGCATCTTTTAAATAGAGGCGCAGATATGCAGGCTGTCAAAGATCTCCTTGGTCATGCCAGTTTGGCTTCTACTCAAGTTTATACCCACAACAATATGGCCGCTCTTAAAAAGGCTTATTTGGCGTCACATCCAAGAAATAAGTCTAAATAGTAACTTAAATATCACTAAATGAAAATAAACACTCAAACCGTAAATTTTAATGCAGACCATAGCCTTATTGAATTCTTAGAGCAAAGGATCCAGAAGCTTTCTTTATTCTACGATCAGATTATTGATGTAGATGTTTACTTGAAAGTAGAAAACACCAGCCTAAAAGAGAATAAGATTTCAGAAATAAAGGTGAACATTCCAAAAGATTCTGTGATAGTGAAGAAACAATGTAAAACCTTTGAAGAGGCAATAGATAATGCTTGTGATGCAGCAGAACGCGCTATTGTGAAATTAAAAGAAAAGCGAAAATCTTAAGGCTTAAAAAAAAATAAAAATTTTTTTAAAAATTGTTTTGAATAGATAAATAAATATCTACATTTGCAGTCCGTTTGAAAAAGCGGACTTTTTATTGAGTTAAAAAGTAGTAAAAAGCCGATGTAGCTCAGCTGGCTAGAGCAGCTGATTTGTAATCAGCAGGTCGTGGGTTCGAGTCCCTCTATCGGCTCTTAAAATTAGGATTTTTCCTTTTTTTAATAAGTTCTTTAAATTATTAAAAGCTTGGGGGAGATACTCAAGCGGCCAACGAGGGCAGACTGTAAATCTGCTGACTACGTCTTCGCAGGTTCGAATCCTGCTCTCCCCACAACTTTTGTTAAATTATTTTTTTGTCTCAGATAAAATTGTAATTTTGCAATCGCTTGAAAAAGCTTTAATACAAATTTAGGATAAGAATGCGAGAGTAGCTCAGTTGGTAGAGCGTCAGCCTTCCAAGCTGAATGTCGCCGGTTCGAACCCGGTCTCTCGCTCAAGTTCACAAGGACTTTTAGTCTAAGTGAAATACGAGCAGCGAATAAGAAATTATTCGCAGACACTTTGGTTTAGGCTAGGGTGTCTTTTAGGCTTTGAGTATGATGGAACTAAAGTTGCTTTTGCGGCTTTAAAAGCCGGTGTAGCTCAGGGGTAGAGCGTTTCCTTGGTAAGGAAGAGGTCACGAGTTCAATTCTCGTCATTGGCTCAATAACAGCAAATAAATTGTACACTAATATAAACTAAGATTAAAATTCATTAAACATGGCAAAGGAAATCTTTAATCGTTCCAAACCGCACTTAAATATTGGTACCATTGGACACGTAGATCACGGTAAAACTACATTAACTGCTGCTATTACTTCTGTGTTAGCAAATGCAGGACTTTCTGAAAGGAGAAGTTTCGATTCTATCGACAACGCTCCAGAAGAAAAAGAAAGAGGTATTACCATTAACACATCGCACGTAGAGTATTCTACTGCAAACCGTCATTACGCTCACGTTGACTGTCCAGGTCACGCGGATTACGTAAAGAACATGGTTACTGGTGCTGCCCAAATGGATGGTGCTATTTTGGTTGTTGCTGCTACTGATGGTCCTATGCCACAGACTAGAGAGCATATCCTTTTAGGACGTCAGGTTGGTATTCCAAGAATGGTTGTATTCATGAACAAAGTGGATATGGTTGATGATGAAGAGCTTTTAGAGCTAGTAGAAATGGAAATCAGAGAATTGTTATCTTTTTATGAGTACGATGGTGATAATGGACCTGTAATTGCTGGTTCTGCACTTGGTGCATTGAACGGCGAGCAAAAATGGGTAGACACTGTTATGCAATTAATGGATGCTGTAGATAGCTGGATTGAGTTACCTAAACGTGATGTAGATAAGCCATTTCTTATGCCTGTAGAAGATGTATTTACTATTACAGGACGTGGTACTGTTGCAACGGGTCGTATTGAGACTGGTGTAGCAAATACTGGAGATGCTGTAGATATCATCGGTATGGGTGCAGAGAAATTATCATCTACTGTTACTGGTGTTGAGATGTTCCGTAAGATCCTTGATAGAGGTGAAGCTGGAGACAACGTAGGTATTCTTTTAAGAGGTATTGAAAAAAGCGATATCAAAAGAGGAATGGTTATTGTTAAGCCAGGATCTGTAAAGCCACACGCTAAATTTAAAGCTGAGGTGTATGTGTTGAAAAAAGAAGAAGGTGGACGTCACACTCCATTCCATAATAACTACCGTCCACAGTTCTACGTAAGAACTACTGACGTAACAGGTACTATTAATTTACCTGAAGGTGTTGAAATGGTTATGCCAGGTGATAACTTGACTATTAATGTAGATTTACTATCTCCAATTGCATTGAGCATTGGATTGCGTTTCGCTATCCGTGAGGGTGGTAGAACAGTAGGTGCAGGTCAGGTGACTGAAATCCTAGACTAATCTTTACTGAATAAATAACTGTAAGGTGTCTGCCCTCAAAGGCAGATACCTTTACATGTAAAATATAAGACCATTAATGGTCTTTGATACGGGTGTAGCTCAGTTGGTAGAGCACTGGTCTCCAAAACCAGGTGTCGTGAGTTCGAGTCTCCCCTCCCGTGCGTAATGAAATAAAACAGGTACCCATGTTAACATATATTAAAGAATCCTTCGAAGAGTTAAAGAATAACGTAACACTTCCTTCAAGATCAGAGTCTTCTAATCTAATGGTAGTTGTTGCTGTTTTCTCTATATTATTTGCTTTGGCAACATGGGGCGTAGATAGCGTTTTTAATGAGGCTATTCAGCTTTACTTCAACAACATCCTTAACTAAACTCATCCATGACTGAAATTTTAGAGAAAAAATGGTATGTAGTGAGGGCTGTCAGCGGTCAGGAGCACAAGATTAAAGGGTATATTGAATCTGAAGTCTCTAGGCTTGGTTTTGGTGACTACTTAGAAGATGTGTTAGTTCCTACTGAAAAAGTGATTCAAATAAGAAACGGAAAAAAAATCAACAAAGAAAAAGTTTATTTTCCGGGTTACATCATGATTAAAGCCAATTTGGGTGGAGAGATGGTGCATATTATTCGTTCTATAACTAATGTAATTGGTTTTTTAGGAGAAACAAAAGGGGGAGATCCCGTACCACTTAGAAAAACAGAAGTAAATAGAATGTTAGGAAAGGTAGACGAACTTACTGTGAATTCAGATATGGCTGCTATTCCTTACAGTCCAGGTGAAACTGTTAAGGTCATTGATGGACCTTTTAATGGTTTTAACGGTACGGTAGAAAAAGTGAATGAAGAGAAGCGTAAGCTAGAGGTAATGGTGAAAATTTTCGGAAGAAAAACGCCATTGGAATTGAGCTATATGCAAGTAGAAAAAGTATAATTAGACTGTTACATATAAGGGGTGTTGCTTCCATTTAAACACCTTTAATTTAATTTAAAACAATGGCAAAAGAAGTAAGTAAAGTAGTTAAACTACAAGTTAGGGGAGGTGCAGCGAATCCGTCGCCACCGGTTGGACCCGCTTTAGGTGCTGCCGGTGTTAACATCATGGAGTTCTGTAAGCAATTTAATGCACGTACACAGGACAAACAGGGCAAAGTATTGCCTGTTGCTATCACGGTATACAAGGATAAGTCATTTGACTTTGTTGTAAAAACACCGCCGGCGGCAGTACAATTGATGGAGGCAGCTAAGATTAAGAAAGGATCTGGTGAACCTAACAGATTAAAAGTAGCAAGTGTATCTTGGGATCAAATTAAAACTATTGCAGAAGAAAAAATGGTAGACTTAAATGCTTTTACTATTTATGCTGCAATGAGTATGGTTGCAGGTACGGCTAGATCTATGGGTTTAAAAGTTTCAGGTACCAAACCTTTCTAATATCTTAAAAGCAATTACAATGGCAAAAACAACAAAAAAGCAGAAGGAAGCGCTTTCTAAGATTGACAAGAATAAATTATATTCTTTACAGGAAGGTTCTGCGCTAGTTAAAGAGATCACCAATACTAAATTTGATGCATCAGTAGACATCGCTGTTAGATTGGGAGTAGATCCAAGAAAAGCAAATCAAATGGTTCGTGGGGTAGTAAGCCTTCCTCATGGTACTGGTAAGGATGTAAAAGTTCTTGCTTTAGTAACTCCAGACAAAGAAGCGGAAGCTACAGCTGCTGGAGCAGACTACGTTGGTTTAGATGAGTATTTGGATAAAATAAAAAACGGTTGGACGGATGTAGATGTAATCATCACTATGCCAAGTGTTATGGGGAAATTGGGTCCTTTAGGTCGTGTTCTAGGACCAAGAGGTTTAATGCCAAACCCAAAAACGGGAACAGTAACTATGGACGTAGCTAAGGCTATTACAGAAGTAAAAGCTGGTAAGATAGATTTTAAAGTAGACAAAACGGGTATTGTTCATGCGGGTATTGGAAAGGTTTCTTTTACTGCAGACATGATTGCTGATAATGCAAAAGAACTTTTGGATACCCTTAACAAATTAAAACCTACTGCCTCTAAGGGAATATATGTAAAGAGTATTTACATGTCTAGTACTATGAGTCCAAGTGTTCAATTAGACACTAAAGCAGTTTAAGGTTTCTTTAAAATTTAGATTATGACAAGAGAAGATAAATTAACCGTTATACAGGATTTAACATCACAACTTTCAGAAAATGCTACTATTTATTTAGCTGATATTTCTGGTTTAGATGCAGAAAGCACCTCTAATTTACGTAGGGCTTGTTTCAAAGCAAATATTAAGTTGTCTGTAGTTAAGAACACATTGCTTGCAAAAGCAATGCAAGCTTCTGAGAAAGATTTTGGAGAGTTGCCAGAAGTATTAAAGGGAAATACCTCTTTAATGTTTTCTGAGGTAAGTAATGCACCTGCAAAACTTATTAAGACTTTTAGAAAGAGTTCTGCTAAGCCTATTTTAAAAGGGGCTTACATTGCAGAAGCTATATATGTAGGAGATGAATTATTAGATTCATTAGTGAATATTAAATCTAAGGAAGAAGTTATTGCCGAAATTATCGGATTACTTCAATCACCAGCTAAAAATGTTATTTCTGGACTTAAGTCTGGTGGAGGTAAATTAGCAGGGATACTTAAGACCCTCTCCGAAAGATAAACAGAACGCACTTAAACAATTATATTTTTAAAAATTTATTAAAACGATAGAAAAATGGCAGATTTAAAAAATTTCGCAGAGCAATTAGTTAACCTTACAGTAAAAGAAGTAAATGAGTTAGCTACTATTTTAAAAGATGAGTACGGTATTGAGCCTGCTGCTGCAGCTGTTGCAGTTGCTGCTGGTGGTGGAGAAGCTGCTGTAGTAGAAGAGAAAACTGAGTTTGATGTTATTTTAGTAGAAGCTGGTGCTTCTAAATTAGCTGTAGTAAAACTAGTTAAGGAATTAACAGGTTTAGGTTTAAAAGAAGCTAAAGATATTGTAGATAGTGCTCCAAGCCCTATCAAAGAAGGTGTTTCTAAAGATGAAGCAGAAGGAATTCAAAAATCATTAGAAGAAGCAGGAGCAAAAGTTGAGCTTAAGTAATAGCACACAACAATAGCACTATTGGTTTAGGTCTTCCCACTTTTTGTGGCTAGACCTAAGCCTTTTTATACAAGGTATATTAGGTTGTATACCACCCACGCATAGTATTCACATTCAAATATTTGTCTATTGATGTTCACAAATCAGACTGAGAGAATAAATTTTGCATCCACTAAGAACATACCGAACTACCCGGATTTCTTAGATATTCAGATTAAATCGTTTCAGGATTTTTTCCAATTAGAAACAAAATCTGATGAGAGGGGCAATGAAGGATTGTACAACACCTTCATGGAAAACTTTCCAATCACAGACACCAGAAATCAATTCGTTTTAGAATTTCTTGATTATTTTATTGATCCTCCAAGATATTCTATCCAAGAGTGTATTGAAAGAGGTTTGACTTATAGTGTGCCCTTAAAAGCAAGACTTAAGTTGTATTGTACGGATCCAGAGCACGAAGATTTTGAAACCATTGTACAAGACGTTTATTTAGGAACAATTCCTTACATGACTCCAAGTGGTACTTTTGTGATCAATGGAGCAGAGCGTGTGGTTGTTTCTCAATTACATCGTTCACCTGGTGTATTTTTTGGACAATCTTTCCACGCAAACGGTACTAAATTATACTCTGCCAGAGTAATCCCTTTCAAAGGATCTTGGATAGAGTTTGCTACCGATATCAATAACGTCATGTACGCTTATATTGATAGAAAGAAAAAATTACCAGTGACCACTTTATTCAGAGCCATTGGTTATGAAAGTGATAAAGATATTTTAGAAATTTTTGACCTTTCAGAAGAGGTTAAAGTTTCTAATGCTGGGCTTAAAAAAGTACTAGGAAGAAAGTTAGCTGCAAGGGTTTTAAATACATGGCATGAAGACTTTGTAGATGAAGATACTGGAGAGGTAGTTTCTATTGAGCGTAATGAGATCATTCTAGATAGAGACACTATTTTAGAAAAAGATCATATTGCAGAGATCATGGATGCAGATGTAAAGACTATTCTCTTACATAAGGAAAGTACTGGAACTTCTGACTATTCTATTATTCACAATACCTTGCAAAAAGATCCTACCAACTCAGAAAAAGAAGCGGTAGAGCATATCTATAGACAATTGCGTAATGCAGAACCGCCAGATGAAGAGACGGCTAGAGGTATTATAGACAAATTATTCTTCTCAGAACAACGTTACAATTTGGGTGATGTAGGACGTTATAGAATGAACAAAAAACTAGGTCTTGATATTGGAATGGACAAACAAGTTTTGACCAAAGAAGATATTATTACCATCATTAAATATCTAATTGAGCTTATAAACTCAAAAGAAGAAATTGATGATATTGACCACCTTTCTAACAGACGTGTTCGTACGGTTGGAGAGCAATTATCTCAGCAGTTTGGAGTAGGTCTAGCCCGTATGGCAAGAACTATTAGAGAAAGAATGAATGTGAGAGATAACGAGGTTTTTACACCTATAGATTTAATTAATGCTAAGACTCTGTCTTCAGTGATTAATTCGTTCTTTGGAACTAACCAGTTGTCTCAGTTTATGGATCAAACCAACCCATTAGCAGAGATTACTCACAAGAGAAGATTATCTGCCCTAGGGCCTGGAGGTTTATCTAGAGAGCGTGCTGGATTTGAGGTGCGAGATGTACACTACACTCACTACGGAAGATTATGCCCTATAGAAACCCCAGAGGGTCCAAACATTGGACTGATTTCTTCTCTAGCTGTGTTTGCTAAAGTAAACCAGATGGGATTCCTAGAGACGCCTTACAGAAAGGTGACTAAAGGAAAAGTAGATACCTCAGAGTTTATATACCTAAGTGCAGAAGAAGAAGAAGGAATGAAAATTGCTCAAGCAAACATTCCTCAGAAGAAAGACGGTACTATAGACACAGATAAAGTAATTGCTAGACAGGAAGGAGATTTCCCAGTAGTAGATCCAAGTGAAGTGCACTACACAGATGTGGCACCTAACCAGATTGCTTCTATTTCTGCTTCTTTAATTCCTTTCTTAGAACACGATGATGCCAACCGTGCCCTAATGGGATCTAACATGATGCGTCAGGCAGTTCCATTGCTAAGACCAGAGGCTCCTATTGTAGGTACAGGTCTTGAAAAGCAAGTAGCTGCAGATTCTAGAGTATTGATCAACGCAGAAGGAGACGGACTGATTGAGTATGTAGATGCCCAAAAAATAACAATCAAGTATAGCAGAACTGAGCATGAGCGTTTGGTGAGTTTTGAAGAAGACTCTAAGACTTATAATTTAGTGAAGTTTAGAAAAACCAATCAAGGAACTTCTATCAACTTAAAACCTATTGTTAAAAAAGGTGATAAAGTAATTAAAGGTCAGGTCCTTTGCGAAGGATACGCTACTCAAAAAGGAGAATTGGCATTGGGAAGAAATCTTAAAGTGGCATTTATGCCATGGAAGGGATATAACTTTGAAGACGCTATTGTAATTTCTGAAAAAGTTGTTAGAGAAGATATCTTTACCTCTATACACGTAGATGAATATTCTTTGGAGGTACGTGACACTAAATTAGGAGCTGAAGAATTGACTAATGACATTCCTAACGTTTCTGAAGAGGCTACAAAAGACTTGGATGAGAACGGAATGATTAGGATTGGTGCTGAAGTAAAACCTGGCGATATTCTTATTGGAAAGATCACTCCTAAAGGAGAATCTGACCCTACACCAGAAGAGAAACTACTACGTGCCATATTTGGAGACAAAGCAGGTGACGTAAAAGATGCTTCTTTAAAAGCATCTCCATCATTAAGAGGGGTTGTTATTGATAAGAAGTTGTTCTCTAGATCTGTTAAGGATAAGCGCAAGCGTTCTGAAGACAAAGATGCTATTAATAAATTAGAGTTGGAATACGAAGTAAAATTCCAACAGCTCAAAGATGTATTGATAGAGAAATTATTCTCTATTGTCAACGGAAAGACCTCTCAAGGAGTATTAAATGACCTTGGAGAAGAAGTGTTGCCAAAAGGGAAGAAGTACAGCTTAAAGATGTTAAACTCTGTTGATGATTATGCTCACTTAGTGGGAGGAAGTTGGACTACAGATAAAGACACTAATAGTTCCATTGCTGACTTATTACACAATTACAAAATTAAATTAAACGACTTTCAAGGAAACTTGAGAAGAGATAAGTTTACCATTTCTGTAGGAGATGAATTACCAGCTGGTATTATGAAGCTCGCTAAGGTTTACGTGGCTAAGAAGCGTAAATTGAAAGTAGGGGACAAGATGGCGGGACGTCACGGAAACAAAGGTATTGTTTCTAGAATTGTACGTCATGAAGACATGCCGTTCTTGGAAGACGGAACTCCTGTAGACATCGTGTTGAACCCGTTAGGGGTGCCTTCTCGTATGAACATTGGTCAAATTTATGAAACGGTTCTTGGATGGGCTGGTCAAAAATTAGGAAAGACATATGCGACTCCAATTTTTGACGGAGCTACTATTGACCAAATAAATGCCTACACAGAAGAAGCTGGAATTCCTCAATTTGGACACACCTATTTATATGATGGTGGTACTGGACAGCGTTTTGATCAAGCTGCAACAGTAGGAGTTATATATATGCTTAAATTAGGGCATATGGTTGATGATAAAATGCACGCGCGTTCTATTGGACCGTATTCTTTAATTACCCAGCAACCATTAGGTGGTAAGGCTCAATTTGGAGGACAGCGTTTTGGAGAGATGGAAGTTTGGGCATTAGAAGCATACGGTGCTTCTGCTACCTTAAGAGAAATCTTAACGGTTAAATCCGATGACGTAATTGGTAGGGCTAAGACTTACGAAGCTATTGTTAAGGGAGAAACCATGCCAGAACCAGGATTACCAGAGTCCTTCAATGTATTAATGCATGAACTTAAAGGATTAGGTTTAGACATTAGATTGGAAGAGTAACAAGATTAGTTCTTGAAGATTATTGTTAATACACATTTTTAATTAGTAGCATTATATTGTTATGGCTAGACAAAAAGATAATAACACTGTTAAAAGGTTTAATAAAATTTCAATTGGATTGGCTTCACCAGAATCTATTCTGGCAGCCTCTAGAGGAGAAGTTTTAAAGCCTGAAACCATTAACTACAGAACCCATAAACCTGAACGTGATGGTCTTTTCTGTGAGCGTATATTTGGCCCAGTAAAAGATTATGAATGTGCCTGTGGTAAGTATAAGAGAATACGTTACCGCGGTATAGTATGTGACCGTTGTGGGGTAGAAGTAACGGAGAAAAAAGTTCGTAGAGATCGTGTAGGGCACATTAATTTGGTAGTTCCTGTAGCGCATATCTGGTACTTCCGTTCGCTTCCTAATAAAATAGGATACTTACTAGGCTTGCCGTCTAAGAAATTAGACATGATTATTTACTACGAGCGTTATGTAGTGATTCAGGTAGGTATAGCAAAAGGAGCAGAAGGAGAAGAACTTCATAAAATGGATTTCTTGACAGAGGAAGAATATCTTAATATTTTAGAGTCTGTTCCAGTAGAGAATCAATATTTAGATGACAAGGATCCTAATAAATTTATTGCTAAAATGGGAGCAGAATGTCTTATAGACATTTTATCTCGAATAGATTTAGATGCTTTGTCTTATGAATTGAGACACAAAGCCAATACAGAGACTTCTAAACAACGTAAAACAGAAGCGTTAAAACGTTTACAGGTAGTAGAATCTTTAAGAGAATCTCAAGAAAATAGAGAAAACAGACCTGAGTGGATGATCATGAAAGTGATCCCTGTAATCCCGCCAGAATTAAGACCATTAGTGCCTTTAGACGGTGGACGTTTTGCTACTTCAGATTTAAATGACCTCTACCGTAGAGTGATTATCCGCAACAATCGTTTAAAGCGTCTTGTAGAGATTAAAGCACCAGAGGTAATTCTTAGAAATGAGAAGCGTATGCTACAGGAATCTGTAGATTCTTTATTTGATAATACCCGTAAGGCTTCTGCCGTTAAGACAGAGTCTAACAGGCCTCTTAAATCTCTTTCAGATTCATTGAAAGGTAAACAAGGTCGTTTCCGTCAAAACTTATTAGGAAAACGTGTAGATTATTCTGCCCGTTCAGTAATTGTTGTTGGGCCAGAAATGAAATTGTTTGAGTGTGGTCTTCCAAAAGATATGGCAGCAGAATTGTACAAGCCATTTGTAATTCGTAAGCTTATAGAGCGAGGGATTGTAAAGACGGTTAAATCTGCTAAGAAAATCATAGACAAGAAAGAACCAGTAGTTTGGGATATTTTAGAGAACGTTCTAAAAGGACATCCAGTATTGCTAAACAGGGCTCCAACACTTCACCGTTTAGGGATCCAGGCTTTCCAGCCAAAATTAATTGAAGGAAAAGCCATACGTCTTCACCCATTGGTATGTACTGCATTTAATGCAGATTTTGATGGGGACCAGATGGCGGTTCACTTACCACTGGGACCTGAGGCTATTTTAGAGGCACAACTATTAATGTTGGCTTCTCACAATATCTTAAATCCAGCTAATGGATCTCCAATTACAGTACCATCTCAGGATATGGTCTTGGGTCTATACTATATGACCAAAGAGCGTATTTCTACAAAAGAGGTACCAGTTAAAGGAGAAGGACTTACTTTCTATTCAGCAGAAGAAGTTGTAATTGCTTTCAATGAGGGGCAAGTAGCTTTAAATGCTGGAATAAGAGTACGAGCTAAAGATTTTAATGAAGAAGGAGAATTAGTTCTACAACTCATTAAGACCACAGTAGGTAGGGTTTTATTTAATATGGTAGTTCCAGAAGCTGCAGGATACGTAAACCAAGTACTGAACAAAAAATCTCTTAGAGATATTATTGGTGATATCTTAAGCGTAACATCTGTTCCGGTAACGGCAGATTTCTTGGATAAGATTAAAACAATGGGTTATGAGTTTGCTTTTAAAGGAGGTCTTTCCTTCAGTTTAGGTGATATTATAATTCCGCCAGAAAAACACGAAATGATAGCCCAGGCCAATGGTCAAGTAGAAGGTATTATGGCCAACTACAACATGGGTTTAATTACTAATAACGAGAGATACAACCAAGTTATTGACGTTTGGACTTCTACAAACGCCATGCTTACTGAGCTAGCCATGAAGCGTATTAGAGAAGACCAACAAGGGTTTAACTCTGTTTATATGATGCTAGATTCCGGAGCAAGGGGTTCTAAAGAACAAATCCGTCAATTAACAGGAATGCGTGGTCTAATGGCCAAGCCTAAAAAATCTACTGCCGGAGGTGGGGAGATTATTGAAAATCCAATTCTTTCTAACTTTAAGGAAGGTTTATCTATTCTTGAATACTTTATATCTACTCACGGTGCACGTAAAGGATTGGCAGATACGGCCTTAAAAACGGCCGATGCGGGTTACTTAACTCGAAGGTTGGTTGATGTTTCTCAAGATGTGATTATTAACACAGAAGACTGCGGTACTTTGCGTGGTATTCAGGTAGAAGCTTTAAAGAAAAACGAAGAGATTGTAGAGAGTTTAGGAGAGAGAATCTTAGGACGTGTTTCTTTACACGATGTATTTAATCCTCTGACTGAAGCACTTTTATTAGCTGCAGGTCAAGAGATTTTAGAGGCAGATGTAAAACGCATAGAAGCTTCTCCAATAGAGAAAGTAGAAGTTCGTTCTCCATTGACCTGTGAAGCAGATAAAGGAATTTGCGGTAAATGTTACGGAAGAAACCTTTCTACTAATAAAATGGTTCAAAGAGGAGAAGCAGTAGGAGTTGTTGCTGCTCAGTCTATTGGAGAGCCAGGAACTCAGCTTACCCTGAGAACTTTCCACGTAGGAGGTATTGCGGGTAACATTTCTGAGGAAAATAAATTATTAGCTAAGTTTGACGGTGTTGCAGATATTGAAGATTTAAGAATCGTAAATGGCCAAGATTCTGAAGGAAAAGCTACAGATATTGTAATTTCAAGAACATCTGAAGTGAAATTGTCAGATGCCAAAACAGGAATAACTCTAAGCACTAACAATATTCCATACGGTTCTCAGTTGCATGTAAAAAATGGATCCAAGCTTAAAAAAGGTGATGTCATTTGTTCATGGGATCCATATAATGGTGTTATTGTTTCTGAGTTTTCAGGTAAAATTTCTTACGAGAATATTGATCAAGGAATTACCTACCAAGTAGAAATAGATGAGCAGACTGGATTCCAAGAAAAAGTAATTTCTGAATCTAGAAATAAAAAGTTAATTCCAACTTTACTTATTAAAAACAGTAAGGACGAGGTATTGCGCTCTTATAACCTTCCAGTAGGTTCTCACATCATGGTAGATGACAATGAGAAAATAAAAGAAGGAAAAATCTTAGTGAAAATCCCACGTAAATCTGCTAAATCAGGAGATATTACAGGAGGTCTTCCAAGAGTTACAGAGCTATTTGAAGCCCGTAACCCGTCTAACCCAGCAGTAGTGTCTGAAATTGATGGTGTGGTTTCTTTTGGTAAGATTAAGCGTGGTAATCGTGAAATCATTATTGAGTCTAAATTAGGTGAGGTTAAGAAATATTTAGTAAAACTTTCTAATCAAATCCTAGTTCAAGAAAACGATTATGTGAGAGCGGGTATGGCACTTTCAGATGGATCAATTACTCCAGAAGATATTTTGGCTATTAAAGGACCTTCTGCGGTGCAGCAGTACTTGGTAAATGAAGTACAAGAGGTATACCGTTTACAAGGAGTGAAAATTAATGACAAACACTTTGAGGTTGTAGTTCGCCAGATGATGCGTAAAGTTAGGGTTCAGGATCCAGGAGATACTATCTTTTTAGAAAACCAATTGGTTCACAAAGATGACTTCATGAGAGAGAACGATGATATTTTTGGCAAGAAAGTGGTTGAAGACTCAGGAGAATCTGAAGGCTTAAAACCAGGGCAAATAGTCACTGCTAGGGATCTTAGAGACGAGAACTCTTTGTTGAAACGCAATGACAAGGCATTGGTGACCGCTAGAGACGCCGTAGCATCAACTGCAACACCAATCTTACAAGGTATTACCAGAGCCTCACTACAAACTAAATCATTTATTTCGGCAGCTTCTTTCCAAGAGACAACTAAGGTGTTAAATGAAGCAGCTGTAGCAGGTAAGATAGACGGTCTAGAAGGCCTTAAGGAAAACGTAATTGTAGGACACAAAATACCAGCAGGAACAGGTATGAGAGCTTATGAGAGTGTATTGGTAGGATCTAAAGAGGAGTACGATGAAATCTTAGCTAGAAAAGAAGCTTTGAAATTCTAATAGACCAGATATGAGCGATAAAGAAAACCAAATTAATATTGAGTTAGATGAAAAAACAGCAGAGGGGATTTATTCCAACTTGGCAGTGATTAACCATTCAGTATCTGAATTTGTAGTAGACTTTATTAGCTTAATGCCTGGAGCTCCAAAAGCCAAAGTGAAAAGTAGGATTATTTTAACCCCACAACACGCTAAGAAGTTCTTAAAAGCTCTGCATGACAATGTACAGCGCTTTGAGAATGCCAATGGAACTATTAAAGATTATGAGCAACCAGCTATCCCTATTAATTTTGGGCCTGCTGGAGAAGCATAAGTATAAAAAAACCCCTACTAGTAGGGGTTTTTTATTTAATATCAGTGAGAATTTTGTTTCAATAGAGTCTTAGAATTTACTCTTCTGCCTCAGAAGTAAATTTAAGTTTTACCGTTGGGTATTTTTGTTGTGTCATTTGTAAAGAGAAAGCAGAGTCTGCTAAAAAAACTAATTCTCCCCTTTTGTCCTTTGCTAAGAATTTACTTTTAATTCTTGAAAATTCTTTAAACTCATCATTGTTTTTATTTTCAGGTACTACCCAGCAAGCTTTAAAAACAGGGAAATTTTCATATGAACATTTAGCACCGTATTCGTGCTCTAGTCTGTACTGAATAACTTCGTACTGAAGCGCTCCTACAGTTCCTATTATTTTTCTTCCATTTAGCTCAAGGGTAAACAACTGGGCTACTCCCTCATCCATGAGTTGGTCTATTCCCTTATTGAGCTGCTTTGTCTTTAGTGGGTCTGCGTTGTTAATGTATCTAAAATGCTCTGGTGAGAAGCTTGGTATTCCCTTGTAATGTAATAATTCTCCTTCTGTAAGAGTATCTCCAATTTTAAAATTTCCTGTGTCATGAAGGCCAACAATATCTCCGGGATAGGAAATATCTACTATCTCTTTCTTCTCCGCAAAAAAAGCATTAGGACTAGAGAATTTTAAATTTTTATTCAGTCTTACGTGTAAATAAGGTTTATTTCTTTCAAAGGTTCCAGAAACTATTTTAATAAACGCCAAACGGTCTCTGTGTTTGGGATCCATATTTGCGTGTATTTTAAAAACAAAACCGCTAAGGCTCTTTTCGGAAGGATTTACCAGTCTTTCTTCTGCTTTTTTTGGCCTTGGAGTTGGGGCAATGTCAATAAAACAATCTAAAAGCTCTCTCACACCAAAATTGTTTAATGCAGATCCAAAAAATACAGGTTGCTGTTCTCCCTTTAGGTATGCTTCTTTGTTAAAAGGGGGATAAACACCTTCTACTAGCTCTAGATTTTCTCTTAATATAGCTGCTTGAGCACTCCCTACTATTTTTTCAAGCTCAGGGCTATTTAAATCATTAAAAGCTACTGTATCTTCTATGTTTTTTTTATTGTCTCCACTAAAGAGGTTAATGTTACTTTCATAGATGTTATAGATTCCTTTGAAATCGTACCCCATACCAATTGGAAAGCTCATAGGGGTCACTGAGAGCCCTAATTTTTGTTCTACTTCATCTAATAGGTCAAAGGCGTCTTTTCCTTCTCTATCTAATTTATTAATAAAGACAAGAATAGGAATGTTTCTCATCCTACATACGGCTACCAGTTTTTCTGTTTGTTCCTCTACCCCTTTAGCAACATCTATGACTACAATCACGCTATCTACAGCAGTGAGGGTCCTAAAAGTGTCTTCTGCAAAATCTTTATGCCCAGGTGTGTCTAAAATATTTATTTTTTTATCCCTATAGATAAAAGCCAGTACAGAGGTAGCTACAGAAATACCTCTCTGCCTTTCTATTTCCATAAAATCACTGGTAGCACCTTTTTTTATTTTATTATTTTTTACGGCACCGGCTTCTTGAATGGCTCCTCCAAATAATAACAATTTTTCAGTAAGGGTTGTTTTTCCCGCATCTGGGTGAGAGATAATCCCAAAGGTTCTCCTTTTGCTTATTTCCTGCTCTAAACTCATGGGTTATATTTTGGCAAAAATACCCAAAAATAATTTCTCAGTAGTTACAGAATATTAAAATAAAGAGCTGATTTTCTCTTTTCATATAAGAGCCATATTTACCGTTTGTCGTTTGTTGTAGTGCTTAATCGTTTTTAAGTATCAATTGGGGAGTTTTGGCAGTAATTTCATAAGCGACTGTCTCTCATACTAATTAATATAGCTACAGTGTATACACAACTGCTTCCGTTTCTAGCCTACTAAAAACATAAATTAATAATGATGAAGGCACACGCTACATTCAGGGCTTTTTCTCTTTTTTACTTACTATTTGTGATTAAAACATCTCTTTTTGCTCAAAAAGATGCCCAATATACCCAGTTTATGTATCATGCACAAAGTTATAATCCTGCTTATGTAGGAATTGCCGGGCAAAAAAGCTTGGTATTTCTATTCAAATCACAATGGATAGGGATAGAGGGCGCTCCTAAAACCCAAACATTGGCTTATAGCAGTCCCACTAAAATGAAAGGACTCAGCATTGGGTTTGGATTAGTAAAAGACCAGACAGGGCCCATCTCTGAAACTTTTTTTGATTTAGATATATCTTATACCATCCGTATATCTGAAAATTCAAAAATGGCTTTTGGACTTAAAGGAAGCGCACATTTATTAGAGGTTAATTACAGTTTACTCACTCAAGATTTAAGTATGGGAACTGATCCCTTATTATTGGGCAGCGCAGATAATAGATGGTCTCCAAATATAGGCATGGGTGTTTTATTGTACAAATCAGATTTTTATATAGGACTTTCAGCTCCTAGTTTTTTAGAAACCTTATATTTTGATAGATCCTCCCTTTCAAAATCATTTAATAAATTAAGACTATATGCAATGTCAGGTTTTGTAAGGGAAATAAACCACTATCTTTTATTAAGGCCTAGTATTATTTTAAAAAAAAGGGAGGGAGCTCCTTTGCAATTAGATTTTGTGGCGAGTTTAATGTTTAGTAACAAAGTTTATTTAGGAGTTTCTTACCGCTTGAAAGCCGCACTAGGAGGGCTTTTTGGATATCAGTTTTCAGATTCTTTTTTTATTGGACTTTCTTATGACAAATCTGCTACTAATTTGGGACAATATTTTTTCAATAGTGGCTCTGCAGAAGTTGTTTTTAGGTATAATTTCTCAAAAAGGAAAGGAGTAAAACAGCCACGATTCTTATTTTAAGAATAAAAAAATTAATACCATTAGGATTAAAAATTCAAAAGATTGTATTTTTATATTATGAAAGAACAAGTTGTATTAGTGAATGAAAGAGATGAGCCCTTAGGGCTGATGGAAAAGATAGAAGCCCACGAAAAGGCTCTTTTACACAGAGCTTTTTCTGTATTCATCACAAATAAGCAAGGAGAAATCATGCTGCAACAGCGTGCACTCACTAAATATCATTCTCCAGGACTTTGGACCAATACATGTTGTAGTCATCAACGTGACGGAGAGCAGAACTTAGAAGCTGGAAAGCGAAGGTTAATGGAAGAGATGGGTTTTGAAGCACCTCTCAAACATCTTTTTTCATTTATTTATAAAGCAGATATGGGGAATGGACTTACTGAGCATGAGCTAGATCATGTCATGCAAGGCCAGTACGATGACATTCCCATGATAAATTTAGAAGAAGTAGCTTCTTGGAAATGGATGACTCCAAACAAAATTAAAGAAGATATACAAAGAGCCCCGGAGTTCTATACTGCTTGGTTTAAGATTATTTTCGATAAATATTATACGTACCTTTCCTAAAAAATATGAAAGTAACTATCAGCAGAAAAGCACACTTCAATGCTGCCCACAGGCTGCATAATTTACATTGGAGTGATCAGAAAAACACTCAGATTTTTGGTAAGTGTAACAATCCAAATTATCACGGTCATAACTATGATTTAATAGTAAGTGTGACAGGAAAAATAGATCCAGATACGGGCTATGTAATGGACACCAAAATATTAAAAGACCTAATTAAGTCTGAGGTTGAAGATGTCATGGACCATAAAAATTTAAATATAGAAGTAGTCGCGTTTAAAAATTTAAATCCTACTGCAGAACATATAGCAGTTGTTATTTGGAATTCATTAAAACCACACCTAAAAGAAGATCAAGAACTTTCCATCACCCTTTACGAAACACCCAGAAACTTTGTGACTTATAAAGGTGAACAATAGATTTTTATGGCCATATATCCCTTAAAATTTACTCCTATTTTCAAAGAAAGAATATGGGGAGGAGAGAAATTAAAAACAAAACTTCACAAGCCTGGAGCTTCGGTTGGAATAGGAGAGAGTTGGGAGATTTCAACGGTGCCCGGTAGTATCTCTACTGTGTCTAATGGAGCCCTTAGAGGGCAGTCACTTTTACAACTTATAGAGAGCTATGGTGCCGCGTTAGTAGGAGACCAGGTTTTCAATGATTTTGGGACAGATTTCCCTATTCTTATTAAATTTATTGACGCTGCTCAAGATCTTTCTATTCAGGTACACCCAAACGATACTTTGGCTATGGAGCGCCACGGATGCATGGGAAAAACAGAAATGTGGTATGTGATGGAAGCAGATCCTGGATCTTCTTTAATTGTAGGTTTCACTCCCGATATTGATCAAGAATCTTATTTAGATCATTTGGATAAGGAGCTTTTAGTAAATATTTTAGAAAGACATGCTGTCACAAAGGGGGATACTTTTTTTATTGAAACCGGTACGGTTCACGCTATTGGAGCTGGTGTTATGTTGGCAGAGATTCAGCAAACTTCAGATATTACTTATAGGGTTTTTGATTTTAACAGAAAAGATCTAGCAGGAAATTTAAGAGAACTGCATACAGAACAGGCATTGGGTGCGTTAAGTTTTGCTCACAAAAAAAACTTTAAGAGTTTTTATAAAACAACAACAAACCTAGCCAATGAAATGGTGAGTTCTCCATATTTTAAAACAAAATATCTTCCTGTTCAAGGAGCTTATAGAGATAGTTCTATTTTAAAGGATAGTTTTAAAATTTATATTTGTGTTAAGGGAGCTGGGCTTGTAAGCAATCAATTTGGAAGTGAATCCATCTCTTATGGAGAGACTGTTTTAATGACTGCTCAGTCGGGTTTTATTGAAATAAATAGTCCTCAAGGAGCTGTATTTCTAGAAGTTTGCTATTAGATAGCCGCTTATCTATATTTCATAGTGTCTATTACGTCTAAAAAATGTAATTTTGTCGAAATTTAAAAAATAGCAGTATGGCTAGCATAAAAAACTTAAAAAAAGATATTAACTATGTATTGGGAGATATCATAGAGGCTGTTTACTTGTGGGAAGCCGCAACTAATAATTTAGATTCTAAAGAGGGTTCTGCCCTTATAGATAAAGCTATTGAATCATTTGATGGTCTTATTGCACAGGTGAATGATAAAAAAGTAGAGAACCGTCAATCTCATTTAAAAATTGTCAAGGGTTCTTTAGAGACTAAAGCAACTGAACTAGTGACTGCTTTAAATAAGCTTTCTGCTTAATTCAATAATTTTATAAAAAAAAAAGGCGGCCTATGGGCCGCCTTTTTTTTTCTCTATTTTAAAAATTATTTTATTTTTTTGAAGAGATTATTATTTCATTTAATGACTTTCCATATTTAGATATCGCCACCTCAGGAGATAATTTTTTATAGATAGAATCTAAAAACTTCACATTTGCATTGGACACATCTGTGACAGCTACATATGGAGCTACATATGAATCTGAATTATTCATGGCAAAGTTAAGAGCAAATAAGTAACTTCTTAATGTGTTTCTTTCTGATAGTATTTGAATAGAGTCAAAGAGTTGCTGATTATTTGTATTATTAGCTTTAAATGCTTGTTCTAGAAGGCTTATGTCTTGAATATTAAACTTAGACATCATGCCTCTGTATTCAATAAATTTTTCATGGCTAGCAGATCCTTTAATGGCAGGGTCTAGATCAAAGCTATTCCATTGGGTATTAATACTAATATTCCCAGGTTCTCCAAAGAAAGTAATCCTGTCATTAATATCATTATTATCTTTTTTGTCTAGGTATAGATAAAATACCTCAGGACTTTCTATTTCCGTTTTAAAGCTAAAATTACCACTACCATCTATTAGTATAGAATCAATCACAACAAGGGTGCTGTCTGGAATGTGTTGCAGGTATAAAGTGCCTTTTTTTAATCCTTTAATTTGTCCAGAGACCACCATAGTGTTTTCTGTAGGACTCTGTTTGCAGCTGGCTAAAATAAGTACGGATAATAAGGCGGTATAAAATTGTTTCATGAGTGGTAATTAGTTTGGCACAAAGATGGCTAAACTCTTTAAAATATATACACAAAAATTACAAATTAGAAGCAATTTCCATTAAATATGCACAAAATAAGGCGCCTGCAGTGCCTACTACATAGCCTCCAACGGCTAACAGCACCCCTACAGAAGTAAGTGAAGGACTAAATTCTGCAGCTACTACTGGCGCAGAGGCGGCGCCGCCAACATTAGCTTGGCTTCCTACTGCTAAAAAGAAAAACGGGGCTTTAATTAATTTTGCTACAATAATTAACAGAGCTGCGTGAATTGATATCCAGATAAGTCCAATGGCAATAAGACCTGGATTGTCTATAATTTGTTTTAAATCCATTTTCATACCTATAGTAGCCACCAAAATATAAATAAACACCCCTCCTAATTTACTGGCGCCTGCTCCCTCATAATTTTTAACGGAAGTGAAAGACAGTAAAATTCCTATAGTGGTAGCAATCACTACCATCCAGAAAAAGGAGGATCCCAAAAAGGAGAGAAAGCTCTTTTTATCTTGAACTAAAGCTACAGAATTGTTTAAAAAGTCACTCATATAATTTCCAAAAAAATGCGATATTCCCACAGCAGTAAATCCTATAGACAACAATATCATGTAATCTTTAATTGTAGGTATGCGGTTTACTTTTTCTTGAAATTTGGCTACTTTAATTTTAAGTGCTTCCAGAGAAGAAGTATCGGCTTTAAGCCAACTATCTATTTGCTTTGTTTTGCCTACTCCAAGTAGTAAAATAGCCATCCATATATTAGCTACTACTATATCTATAAGGACCATGCCTCCGTATTTTTCTGGGTTATACCTAAATATTTCTAGCATGGCTGCTTGGTTGGCCCCACCACCAATCCAACTCCCAGCTATAGTAGATAGCCCGCGCCAAATAGCGTCAAAGTCATTTCCTCCAACCGTTTCTGGTGAGAATACAGACACTATCAGTATGGCTATGGGACCACCAATAATAATTCCTAATGTTCCAGTGAAAAACATAATGAGGGCTTTAGTTCCCAAGCTAGCAATAGCTTTTAAGTCTATGCTCAAGGTCATAAGAACTAAAGCTGCTGGTAGCAGGTACCTACTGGCCATAAAATAGAGGTTTGAGTGTTGGTCAGAAATCATTCCCATACTCACCAAAATAGAAGGCAATAGGTAGCACATGAGTACCCCAGGTATAAAGGTGTAGAGCCTGGCCCAAAATCTATTTTCTAGATTGCTGGTGTAAAAAACAAAGCCTAAACAGGCAGCTAAAAGTCCGAATACTACCGTATCATCTGTTATCCAAGGGGTGTTCATTATGAGTCTTTTAATTGAGTGAAGTATGCTTCTAAAAAGTGGGCTACGCCATCCTCGGTATGTTTGGCTACCATTTCTTTGGCTATAGCTTTTACAGCTGCTCGCGCATTTTCTACCGCTACACCTAATCCCACGCCAGAGAGCATAGATATATCATTAAAATTGTCACCAAAGGCAATGATGTGCTCTAGACCTATTCCTGGTCTTAACAGCTTTTTAATACCACTTAGCTTGTCTGTGGAGACAGGACTAATTTCTATTAGGGTATCATTAGATCTATAAATACAAATAAGGCCTGACATTTGCTCCTCTAGTATTTTAAATACAACATCTGCACTTTGTTTGCTGCCCATTAGCATGAGTTTATGAGCCCCGTGGCCTTTTTTAGACCAACGTTCAATGGTTTTTAAAGTAGGTTCAAACACTACCTTGGTTTGGGTGTTAAATTCTTCTTTAGCAATGCGCTCAGAGTTTATAGCAGCCCGCCATTCATCATAAGCATAAAGCCCTATGGCTACTGAATTATTCTCGCATATGTCATGAAGCTGTTTTACCAGTGCCAATTCAATATAGGTAGAGCTTAAAACATTTTCTCCATCCATTACTAAGGCGCCATTATAGCAAACTATAGGTTTGTTGCTAATACCTAATTCTTTTTGAATATAGCGCATACCAGACGGCATTCTAGCAGAAACTAAAATAATTTCAATTTCAGATGCATATTTTTTAAATACTTGACAACAAAAAGGAGTGGCCCTGTTTTTTAAGCCAAGCAAGGTGCCATCTAAGTCTGAGCAAAGCATTTTATAGGCCATTTTAAGTATTTAACCAGTAAGTAAATTTTAGATTGAGAGATCTAAATTTTGGAGCAAATTGTTCTACAAAATAATTGTCATTATATACCACAAATAAATCAGAAAGAGGTGCAAAACGCCATTGTAAACGGCTATTTACTCCTAAGTTATTACTTCTGTTACTATATTGCACAAGGGTTGTCCAGAAAATAGATTTATTAAAGGTTATATCAACCTTAGGACTTAAAAGAATAATGCTTGCATCTGAATATGGTTTTGGCATGTTAATCTGGTTGTATTCATATTCAAATCCAATAATGACTTTTGGTTGAATTCTAAGGTTCATACTTCCTGCAATCACACTTCTTTGGCCGTTGTAAAATTGTCCAAAACCAGGTTTAAAAGAATAGGAAAACACCTTTCTCCTATCTGATTGATATTCTAACTCAAAAGAGGTGTATTTATACACTATTTCTGCAGGGAGTGGAAATGCATTTTTCTTGCCGCTAGGATTAAATGTCTCTGTTAAAAAGGTAGACCTATTAAACATTTTAATTCCCCACTCACTTTGTTTTTTTAATTTAGTATTCCAAGAAGTAAATATTGTAAAATCTGTATTTTTATAATCCAATCCTGGTCTCCAAAATATAAATGGATTGATTCTCAAACTCTGGGTATTTATTTTTCCTTTTTTTGGCCAAAAGTTAAATTGCACAAAGGGAGCAGTCATTAAAATATCTGCTCTTCTCATAAATCCAAGATCAGATTTAAAATTCTCTCCAACATAGTTTGCGTTTAATCCAAAATTAAAAAATCTAGAGTTATAGACTAATTCGCCTCCTCCAGCGCTATTTAATTCACTCACTTCAGGGCTTATAGAGTGGTGTAAGAAAAATTTACCCACCCATTTATTGTCTGCACTTGCTAAGTTGTAATCTACCCCAAATACTCTATTGTATTTTTCTTCCTTGCTTATAAAGTCATAATCCTTAAAAGTTTCTCTGTTAACAAAGAAGAAGCCAATATTAGAGCGAGAAAATATTTTTTTTTGCAGAGAAAACACTGTATTATTATTACTGGCTATTTCATTTTCTAAGTCTTCTTCTGTCTGAATACTTAAAAGTCCTAAACGTAAATCATTAGAAATCTTTCCGCTTAGGCGCATGCCTCCAATAATTTTGTTTTCAATAGTTTCCCCATCTTTGTTTTTTGCAAGTCCTATTCTTCTGGAAAAGAATGGATTTTCTCCCCAACTACTTCCAAAATTTCCAAATAAATCATTATTGTCAATAAAAAACTGTCGTCTTTCTGGTAAAGAAACTTCAAAACGGGTAAGATTGGTCACTACATTATCTACTTCTACATTTGAAAAATCAGGATTTATTGTTATATCTAAGTTTAAACTATTTCCAATAGCTACTTTGACATCCCCACCCACTTTATATGCAGAATTTAGATCATTTACTATATAATTTTTTTTTGACAAGCCATTAATGTAAGGTATTATTGCTAATGGAGTTCTAGATTTTACAAGTGGTTTTTCAAAGACCATTTCACCCATAAACGCTAGATTATAAACTAATTGGTTTTGAGGTATTTTAGCAAAAGTACTGGTTTCATTTTCTTGCATATCAAACTTGTAGCTATTAAATCGCCATTTTGTTTCTCCTTCTCGAAATTTAAATGAAGAAAGAGGAATAGCAATTTCCGCAATGTAAAAACCGTCTCCTAGTGAGGTTTCTCCACGCCATTTCACATCCCATGAAGTTGTAAATCCATCTCTGCTAGATCCTCCATTAGAGATAAGCGCTTCTCTCCTTACTCCTAGCGGGTTGATTCCAAATAAAAAAGCATTGGTACCGTCATTAAAAGTGTCAAAAATAAAGCTGATGTTGTCATTATTCCCCGCTCTAAAATCTCTCTTTAATGAAGGGATTACATAATCATTCCCGCCAGTATATACCGTCACCCCTAAGTAGAGTGTGGTATTGTCATAGAGTATTTTAATTTGGGTTTGTTGTTTTGCTTGTATAGAGTCTGAGGGAAAATACTGTTGAAAATTTTCTGCGGCATTAGCAGTCTCCCAAATAGCCTCATCTAATTTTCCATTAATAACAATGGGTTTGTCTATTAATTTCACTGTGATACTTTTATCTGAATTTTGAGAGAAAATAAAAAATGGAGATAGAAAAAAAAGAATTAAAATTTTTTTGGTCATTGGTTTTTAATTGTTTGATTTCAAATTTACATCATTTAATATTTTATTTAACCATAAAATGACTTTAGGATGCTCAAAGTTAAAAGGAGTTCATTATTTTTGACAAAAATTTTCAAATGAGATCATTCCTTTTTGCTTTATTGTTTGTTTTTCAATTTGTATCTGCTAATTCCTTAGATTGGGGTAAGACTGGTCATAGAACAGTGGGCCAAATTGCTCAAAACCACCTGAGCAAAAAAGCGTCTAAAATGATAGCAACATTATTAGATGGCGAATCTCTAGCCTTAGTTTCCAACTACGGCGACGATATTAAGTCTGACAAAAAATATAATTTGTATAATACTTGGCATTATGTGAATTTACCATTAGGAGGGACTTATAGTTTTGAGTCTTCTAATAGTGAAGGAGATATTATTCAAGGCATTCAAAAATGTGTAAATGTAATTAGAGAGCCTTCAAGCAGCCAAGCAGACAAGGCGTTTTATTTAAAAATGTTGATACATTTTATTGGAGATCTTCATCAACCAATGCATATTGGAAGAGAGGAAGACAAAGGCGGGAATGATATAAAACTTACTTGGTTTGGCAAAAACACTAATCTACACAGGGTTTGGGATTCTAATTTAGTAGAAGAATTTGGAATGAGTTATTCTGAGCTTTCAGCTGAGTCTCCTAGATTAAGTAAACGCGAAAAAAAACAAATCATGCAAGGCAGTCCCTTAGATTGGTTGCGTGAAGGGCATAAAATAACATCTGTTCTCTATCAGGACCTTCCAGAAAACGGAAAGCTTGGTTATGAGTACGCATACAAATACACTAGTTTAATGCGTGATCAAATGCAAAAAGGAGGTCTTAGATTGGCTCAAATGCTCAATGAACTATTTGATTAAATAGCTTTAATTTTATTAGATAAGTCTTGGAAAGCTGGCTTAACTCTTGATATTTCACCTTGAAGGTCTAATTTCTACTAACGTTTAGAAATTTTATTTCCAGTGACTTGTCTTTGAAGTTTACACTTAAACCTGCCAAGCTCTGAAGACCTTAGCTTTTCATGTTTGGTTGCCCTGCCTTGAACTCTAGCGCGCCACATTCTAAAACTACTTGATTTCATTTCACGGCGCATGATCTCAATAGTCTCCTGTTCTGTGACGCCAAATTGAAACGTGATAGCCTCAAAGGGAGTGCGGTCTTCCCAAGCCATTTCTATAATACGGTCCAATTCTATTTCTGTAAATTCTTTTTTCATAGCCCTACAAATTTATAAAAGAATTTATACCAATTGAATATATGCCCAATACATTAGAAAAAATTGAAACGGAATTCTCATTAAAAGTACCCATTTAGGTATTCCAGCGGCTGCTTTCTCTGAGCTTAGCATATGAACATGTACCAGTAAAAAAACACTTAGCATAGCTATAATACCGTAAATAGCTACATTTCTAGTGGTTAACCAAAATAACCCCACTCCCAAAAGCACCTCTGCTACGCCACTCCAAAAAACCATAGCTTTCTGGTTTGGTAGGTACTGTGGCATAATGCGCAGGTAGACCCTAGGCTTTATAAAATGCATAGTTCCTCCAAATATATAAAGGCTAGCCATGAAAATTAGGTTTTGTTCCATCTTATAAAGATAAAAAAAAGCTAAATCCCATTTTAACAATACTTACTGAATTATATTAAAGCATAAGTTTGGAACATCAACAGCAGTTATGACTTATGATAAACAGCATTTAGATGACGGACATATTTTTAAAAAAAATTTTAAACAGAATCGGCCCCCAATTTGGGGGCCGATTCTGTTTAAGTCAACCAAAAGGGAATGATTTTATTTAATCATTTCATAACTTCTAGAGATAAAATCACTCAGTGCCTCTCCTTTTAAAAGGCCTTTAGAAAGTTTGGCAAGATCAATAGATTGACTAATAAGGCGGTCTTGCTTTTTCTGAGTTTTGGTATTTAATATTTCACCAATCAAAGGGTGGTTGATGTTTACAATTAAGTTGTGCATGTCTGGCATATTTCCCATTCCAAACATTCCGCCGCCACCGCCAGATTGTTGCATTTCTTTCATACGTCTCATGAATTCAGGTTCTGTAATAACAAAGGGTGCGCTGTCGCTGTCCATTGCTTCTAGCTGCACTGTTAATCCAGAGGGGCCTGTAATAGATTCTATTTTAGTTTTTAAGGTTTCTTTTTCCTGGTCAGAAAGCTTTGAAATAGACGCATCTTCTTTTTGAATAAGCTTGTCTATTGGGTCTGCATCTACTCTTGCAAATGAGATTTTATCTTTAGAAGTTTCTAGTTTCTGCATGAGGTGAGACACTATAGGAGAGTCTAACAAAACAACCTCATATCCTTTTGCTTTAGCTGCTGCTACGTAGGAGTGTTGAGATTCTTTGTCTGAAGTATATAAAATGACCAATTTGTCATCTTTATCTGTCTGATTAGGCTTTAATGCAGTCTCTAACTCTTCAAAAGTATAGAATTTTCCGTCTACTGTTGGGTAAAGAGCAAATTTGTCTGCCTTTTCAAAGAATTTGTCTTCTGACAGCATTCCGTATTCAATGACAATTTTTATGTCATTCCATTTTTGCTCAAATACTTCTCTATCACTTTTAAATAGGCTACTTAATTTGTCACCCACTTTTTTTGTGATATAACTAGAAATTTTCTTAACAGCACCATCTGCTTGCAGGTAAGACCTAGAAACGTTTAATGGAATGTCCGGAGAGTCTATAACCCCACGCAGCATGGTTAGAAATTCAGGGACTATTCCCTCTACGTTATCTGTGACAAACACCTGATTTTGGTAGAGTTGTATTCTGTCTTTTTGCGCGCTTATATCATTTGTGAGTTTTGGAAAGTATAAGATTCCTGTCAGGTTAAAAGGATAGTCTACATTGAGATGAATATTAAAAAGAGGCTCCTCAAATTGCATAGGGTACAACTCCCTGTAGAAGCCTTTGTAATCCTCTTCTCTTAGGTCTGCTGGAGCTTTTGTCCAAGCTGGGTTTGGATTATTAATAATGTTTGGAACTTCTCTTGTTGGAGCTGGATCTTCTTTTTTAGCACCCTTTGGTTTTTCTAAAGTTTCTGTTTTGGTGCCAAAAACAATAGGAATAGGCATAAACTTATTGTACTTATTTAGTAAGCTGCTAATTTTAGATTTTTTTAAAAAGTCTTCTGAATCTTCAGCAATGTGAAGAATGATTTCTGTTCCCCTATCTTTTTTATCTGCTATTTCTAAGGTAAAGTTTGGTGATCCGTCACAAGTCCAATGAGCAGCGGGTGCATCTTTAAAACTTTTAGTGATGATTTCTACCTTGTGGGCTACCATGAATGCAGAGTAGAAACCCAGACCAAAGTGTCCAATAATTCCAGCATCTTTTCCAGCCTCTTTGTATTTGTCTAAAAATTCTTCGGCTCCTGAAAAGGCAATTTGATTGATGTATTTTTCTACTTCTTCAGAGGTCATACCCAAGCCTTGGTCTATGATGTGAAGTTTTTTTCCTTTTTCGTCTATTTTAATTTCAATTGTAGGGTTTCCATACTCAACATCAGCCTCACCAATAGCTGTAAGGTGTTTAAGTTTAAGAGTAGCGTCTGTAGCGTTGGAAACCAACTCTCGTAAAAAAATTTCATGATCACTGTATAGAAACTTTTTTATCAGTGGAAATATATTTTCTACCGATACATTAATTTTGCCTTGGGCCATAGTTATTACAATTTATAAATTCTATATAACATCATTACAAATAGAGTACCAAGCCAAAAAAATCTGACAAACTGGCACCGCTTGCGTCATTTTTTCAGGCTTAAATGTTATTAATAAGTTAATGTTGTTTAATTTTTTTAATTATTAATTAAACAGTTTGTATATTTGAATAGGATATTGGGAAAAACTTTGCTATGAAAAAGACAAATCAATACTCGCAACTCCTTATGTTTATACATTGGTTAGGTTAGAAACGCACTTTTTAAAGTGCGTTTCTTATTTTAAATAAACTCATTAATTGTTTATTATTTATTAAATTTTTGCAAACAAAATATGTTATGGCAACGAAAAAAGAAACTCCTGTAAAAACAACGGTTTTAGACAGATCTAGTCTGGTGTCTGCTTATATGGACTATGTACTGGAACACGAAAAAAAACCACCTTCCATATATAGCTTTTGTAAGCAAAAAAATTTTAAAGAAAGTGATTTTTATAACTTCTTTGGAAATATAGAAGCCCTTGAAAAGGGTATTTGGGAAGACTTTTTTAAACACACCATGAGTGCTTTAAAGAAGAACGAAGATTTTAATACGGCTAATAGTAGAGAGAAAATGCTAGGGTTTTTCTTTAGTTTCTTTGAATTACTTACCCTAAATAGGTCTTATGTGGTCTATGTGTTAAAAGCACATCAGAGTACCATGAATAATTTAGAACCTCTAAAAGGGTTGAGAAAACATTTTAAATCTTTTACAACAGACCTTATAGATCTTGATAATTCTTCAAAAGCTTCTAAACTAACCCAGTTTCCTGCATCTATTTTTTCTGAGGCCGCATGGATTCAGTTATTATTCACCATTAAATTTTGGATGGAAGACGGTTCTGCCAGTTTTGAAAAAACAGATGTTTTAATAGAGAAATCTATTAATACTGTTTTTGAGGTTTTTGACAATACACCACTAGAGCAAGTTTTTGATCTGGGTAAATTTTTATTTAAAGAGCGTATGGCTTAGGCCAATTCATGAAGACATTAGACCATATACCTACAGGTAAAATTGAACGTGCCAGTACCTTAGTGAAAACCGGACTTAAGATTGGCGGAAACTACGCTAAGTACTATACTAAAAAGATAATAACCCCAAGCTTAGACAGGGAGCAGCTTAATCAGGATAATGCTATTGATATATATGACGGATTAAAAGACCTTAAAGGAGGTGCACTAAAGGTAGCGCAAATGCTTAGTATGGAGAAAAATCTATTGCCAAGAGCCTATGTAGAGCAATTTTCTTTAGCACAATTTTCAGTACCTCCTCTTTCTGCGCCATTGGTTAGAAAGATTTTCAAGACCTACCAAGGTGCTTATCCTGAACAGGTTTATGATACCTTTTCCAAAGACTCTGTAAATGCAGCATCTATCGGTCAGGTTCACAAGGCCACAAAAGACGGTAAAACACTAGCAGTTAAAATTCAATATCCTGGAATTGCAGATAGTATTAAGTCAGATTTAGCACTAGTGAGACCTGTAGCTTTAAGAATGTTTAATTTACAAGGGAAAGACTCTGAGAAATATTTTAAAGAGGTAGAAGACAAACTAATAGAAGAGACTAACTATATATTAGAAGTAAAACAAAGTCAGGAGATTTCTATAGCATGTGCTCACATCCCTTTTCTCATTTTTCCTGCCTACTACCCAGAAATGTCCAATCAGAGAATTATCACTATGGACTGGATGGAAGGAAAGCACCTAAGTGAATATGTAAAAGCTGGGTTTTCAGATGCGCATGGCCACATATTAGGTCAGGCATTGTGGGACTTTTATATGTTTCAAATTCACAGTTTAAGAAAAGTTCATGCAGATCCGCATCCTGGAAATTTTTTAATTCAAGCATCAAAAAATTTAGGGGAGAGCCCAAAACTAATTGCAATAGATTTTGGCTGTATAAAAGCCATACCCGATTCTTTTTATGTGCCATATTTTGAATTGGCTAACGAGAATTGTTTACAAGATGACGCGTTATTTATGTTAAAACTTCACGATCTAGAGATTTTAACGCCAAATGATACCCCACAAGAAGTCACTTATTTTAAAGAGTTATTTCATGAAATGTTAAGATTATTTACATCTCCTTTTAATAAAGATGTTTTTGATTTTGGAGATCCTGTTTTTTGGGGTAATATAGCTTCATTAAGTGAGCGTTATGCCAATGATCCGAAAATCAGGAAGATGAATGGAAATAGAGGTTCAAAACATTTTCTATATATTAACCGAACCTTTTTTGGTTTGTTTAATTTGCTGTTTGACTTAAAAGCAAAAGTAAATGTAAACGCTTATAAAGCTCTTTTATAGGAATTAGAGATTTCTTATTATCTTGCAGCACTAAGTAAAAACTGAGATTATGTATCACTCCAAAATTATTGGTTTAGGCCATTACGTTCCTGAAAATATAGTGACCAATAATGATTTGTCTAAAATCATTGAAACTAGTGACGCTTGGATTCAAGAACGCACTGGTATTCAGGAAAGAAGGCATGTAATAAAAGGGTCTGGAGAAACCACTACTAGTATGGGAGTGAAGGCTGCTGAAATAGCTATTGAACGAGCAGGAATAGACAAGCAACAAATTGACTTTATTGTTTTTGCTACCTTAAGTCCAGATTATTATTTTCCAGGCCCAGGGGTTTTGGTTCAAAGAGATTTGGGAATAGATACGGTTGGTGCATTAGATGTGAGAAATCAATGTTCAGGATTTGTATATGCACTATCAGTAGCAGACCAGTATATAAAATCTGGTATGTATAAAAATGTATTAGTAATTGGTTCTGAATTACAGTCTCATGGACTAGATATGACCAGCAGAGGCAGAAATATTTCAGTGATATTTGGTGATGGAGCTGGAGCAGCTATATTATCTAGGGAAGAAGATCTCACCAAAGGAATTTTATCTACACATTTACATTCAGAAGGGGAGCATGCAGAAGCTTTGTCTTTACTAGCTCCTGGTATGGGTAGTAGGTGGGTAACAGATATTGTAAAGGAAAATGATCCTGAAGATTTATCTTATTACCCCTATATGGATGGCCAATTTGTGTTTAAAAATGCTGTGGTTCGTTTTTCTGAAGCCATTAATGAAGGACTTGATGCCAATAATTTAACAAAAGAAGATATTTCGCTATTAGTACCACACCAGGCTAATTTGAGGATAGCTCAGTTTATCCAAAAGAAATTTGGGCTTTCAGATCATCAAGTGTTTAACAATATTATGAAATATGGTAATACTACTGCAGCTTCTATACCTATAGCCTTAACAGAGGCATGGGAGCAAGGAAAAGTAAAAGAAGGAGATTTAGTGGTATTAGCTGCTTTTGGGAGTGGTTTTACTTGGGGGTCTGCTATTATTCGTTGGTAATATTATTTTAGTATTATAAATTAAAAAGGACGTCCGGACCTTTTTATATGCTTTTTTTCTCTGATTAAATAAAGGCCAATAAAAGTGAGAAGGCCGTTAAGAGGAAGAAGTTCGTAGCCAATTTCATAACCACCCAACCAATCCTTTGGCAGTTGGGCTATACCAATAATTAAGGTTAACACTGTTCCAGCTACCATCCAGGAATACTGATCCTTTATGGTGTACTTGGTAAAAACCCCAAAAGCAAATAGGCCTAATAAGGGCCCGTAGGTATAAGTGGCTACTGTAAGAAGGCCATCTATGATGTTTTTATCTAAAATATATTTAAAAATTATAATCACTACTACTAAAAGCAGACTCATACCAATATGAACTTTTTTTCTAATAGATTTTTGGAGCCTCTCCTCTCTCTTTTCAATTTCTAAGAAGTCCACGCAAAAGGAGGTTGTGAGCGCGGTAAGTGCAGAATCTGCACTGCTATAGGCTGCTGCTATCAGCCCTAACATAAAGCTAATTCCTACCCAAATTGGGAGGCCGCTGTTCAGTGCAATTTCAGGAAAAAGCAAGTCTGTTTTTGGACTTCCATCCATGAGGGGGAGCGCTATTTGAAATTTTTCTGCGTACACAAACAATAAGGCTCCAAGCACTAAAAACAGAAAATTCACTACCACTAAAACTACACTAAAACTAATCATGTTTTTTTGAGCAGCACCTATGTCTTTGCAGCTTAAGTTTTTTTGCATCATATCTTGGTCTAAACCAGTCATGCAAACTGCAATAAAAAGACCTCCAAAGAAAGATTTTATAAAATGATTTTTCGCAAAAAAGGAATCAGTTACCCAGACATCACTATATGGGGTTAGTGCGTCACTATTTAAAAACTCCCACAAGCTCCAGCCTAATTTTTGATTTATAAAATAGATTGAAAACCCTACGGCTAAAAGCATAAAGAGTGTCTGCAAAGTGTCTGTCCAAACTATGGTCTTTATGCCCCCTTTAAAAGTATAGGCCCAGATGAGAAGTATGGAGAGCACTACAGTTAATTCAAAGGGAACACCCCAATTATCAAAAACAAACTGTTGGAGTACAATGGCTACTAAAAAGAGTCTAAAAGAAGCGCCTAATACCCTAGAGATAAAAAAGAAAAATGCTCCCGTTTTATAGCTTACATTGCCAAATCTCTGATGTAGGTATTGGTAGATAGAGGTGAGATTTGACTTGTAGTATATAGGCATTAATACAAAGGCAATAATCATGTAGCCTACTAAATAGCCAAAAACTACTTGCATATAACTAAAGCCTGTACTGGCTACCCAGCCTGGCACAGAAATAAAAGTAACACCAGATAGTGAGGCTCCTATCATTCCAAAGGCAACTACATACCAAGGTGAAGTACCCCCAGCTTTAAAAAAGTCATCATTTGAGTCATTTTTAGAAGTCAGAAATGAAATCCCCATTAAAACAAGGAAGTAGCAACTAATCAAAATAGTAATAGACATTGGGCTCATGATGCTGTGATTAAGTATTTACAGGCTACAAGGTACACTTGTTTGTTTAAATTTCACAAAGTCTTTTTTGGGAGATTACACCCCATTTATATATTTTTTTAAAGATGGGGGATGTGTGCTAAAAATTGTATTTTCGTATTATGGAATTTTCTTCTAAATTATTGGAAAATGCAGTCTATGAAATGTCTCAGTTGCCTGGGATAGGAAAGCGAACAGCGCTTAGATTGGTTTTACATTTACTGAGGCAGCCTGAAGGTCAAACTACAGATTTAGCAGCAGCTTTGATCACCCTAAAAACAGAGATTAAATACTGTAATTCTTGTTATGGAATTTCAGATACAGACCTTTGTCATATTTGTTCCAATCACAAAAGGGATCAAAGTTTGCTTTGTGTGGTAGAAGATATTAGAGATATTATGGCTATAGAAAACACCTCTCAATACAGAGGACTCTATTTTGTTCTTGGAGGGAAAATTTCTCCTATGGAGGGAGTGGGTCCTGGGAATTTAAATATTATTCCTCTGCTCCATAAGTTAAAAGAAGGCCATGTAGAAGAGGTTATCTTTGCAATGAGTGCCTCTATGGAGGGAGATACTACTAATTTTTATATATTTAAACAGATGGAAGGTTTGGCTATCAAAGCCTCTACCATTGCTAGAGGAATTTCTGTTGGAGATGAATTAGAATACGCAGATGAGGTTACATTGGGGAGGAGTATTCTTCAAAGAATTCCTTTTGAGAATGCTTTGAAAGCATAGGTTTTTGAGGAAAAATCATTAAATAAGAGTTTTTTGCTCTATTTTTGCAAAATAATAAGGAATTAACGCTACGTAATTATATATATGGCAAAATTTGAACTAAAACTCCCTCAGATGGGGGAGAGTGTTGCAGAAGCTACTCTTATTGCTTGGCTTAAAGAAGTGGGCGATGTTATTGAAAAGGATGAAGCCGTGTTGGAAATTGCCACTGATAAGGTAGACACAGAGGTCCCAAGTGAAGTCACTGGTATTCTGATAGAAAAACGTTTTGAAGTAGATCAGGTGGTGCAGGTTGGAGATGTTATTGCAGTGATAGAAATAACAGGGGATTCTCCTTTAGGGGTATCGGCCGGAGGCCAAAAAGGGGAAAAAGAAACCCAAGAGACCGCTCATCAAATTAATAGTGAGGTGCCATTTGTGCCTCAGCCTAATGGGGAGCTTAAAACAGTAGCATTATCTTCAGTTTCTGCAGAAGAGGAGCGGTTTTACTCTCCACTAGTGAAAAATATTGCTAAAGAAGAGGGGCTTTCTGCCATAGATCTAGCTACTATTTCTGGAACAGGAAGTGAAGGAAGGGTCACTAAAAACGACATTCTTGCTTATATAGCTCAAAGAAAGCTTGGGACGGCTGTTAAAACAGCAGCCCCTGAAAGTCCTGAATCAGCTAGCCAAACAGTCCAGTTGGCAACAACATCAACTACAACAGTGTCTGCTGCTAAGGCCTCACAGTCTGGTGAAGTAGTTCCAATGAGTAGGATGGGCAAACTTATTGCGCAGCATATGGTTCAGAGCGTTCAGACCTCTGCTCATGTTCAAAGCTTTATAGAAGTAGATGTCACAAATGTGGTGGCTTGGAGAAATAAGGTGAAAGTAGCATTTGAAACTAGAGAAGGAGAAAAACTCACTTTTACGCCAATTTTTATGGAAGCTGTTACTATGGCCATAAAGAAACACCCTATGATGAATGTTTCTTTAGAGGGTGACCAGATTATTAAGCACAAAAATATTAACTTAGGAATGGCTGCGGCACTTCCAGACGGCAACCTAATAGTACCTGTTATAAAAAACGCAGACCAGCTAAATTTAACAGGTATGACAAAGATGGTCAATGATTTGGCATTAAGAGCTAGAAATAACACACTCAAACCTGACGATATTAATGGGGGGACTTACACGGTGACTAATGTGGGTTCTTTTGGCAGTGTATTTGGAACGCCTATTATAAACCAACCTCAGGTAGGAATTTTAGCGCTGGGTGCTATCCGTAAAATGCCTGCTGTTATTGAAACCCCAGAGGGAGATTTTATAGGCATTCGCTCTAAAATGTTTCTGTCCCATTCTTATGACCACAGAGTTATTAATGGGGCTTTAGGTGGGATGTTTATTAAAACTATTGCAGATTATTTGGAATCTTGGGACCCCAACACCCCTATTTAGAATGAAATACGCAAGGATATATTTTTTAATTTTAATGTGTGTGAGTTTCTCAGGTTATGCACAGTACAAGGAGCCAATAGTTTCTTATGATAAAAAAGAATTTGTAAATGACCAGGGCAGTATGCCATACGCTATTTTATTGCCTGAAAATTACGACCCTTCCAAGAAGTACCCAATGCTTCTTTTTTTACACGGTGCTGGGGAAAGAGGAAATGATAATGAGTTGCAGTTACTGCACGGGTCTGATCTATTTACGTCAGCCTCTTTTAGAAAAAATTATCCTGCTATTGTAGTATTTCCTCAATGTGAAAAAGGGGATTATTGGAGTAATGTGAAAAAGGAAACTACTTTAGATGGCGGTGCTACTTTTATTTTTTACAAGGGTGGAAAACCCACTAAGGCTATGGCGCTTGTACAGAATTTGTTAGATGAACTCTTAGATGATTACCCCGTAGACAAAGATCGTTTATACGTGGGCGGGCTCTCTATGGGTGGGATGGGAACCTTTGAAATTGTCAGAAGAAACCCAAGACTTTTTGCAGCTGCCTTTCCTATTTGTGGTGGTGCTACTCCAAAAAGATTTAGAAAATACAAAAGGCCTGCTTGGTGGGTATTTCATGGGCTTGCAGACCCCGTAGTACCTTATCAATTTTCCACAGAAATGGTAAAGGGTCTAGAGAAAGTAAGAGTACAGCCACGTTATTCGCTCTATCAAGGAGTGGGTCATAACAGTTGGGACAACGCTTTTAAAGAGGCTTCTTTATTTCCCTGGTTGTTTTCTCAGTCTAAGTAATCCTTTTTATTAAGTAGGAATTGAGTTTAGCGCTCTTATATCCTATATTTGAATATGGAAAGTACACAATTAAAATTACAGAGACCTATTTGTTTTTTTGACCTAGAAACTACTGGAGTTCAAGTAGCTAAAGATAGGATTGTAGAAATAGCTATTTTAAAGGTTTTCCCCAATGGAAACAAGGAAAGCAAGACCTGGCTAGTAAATCCAGAAATGCATATTCCAGAAGAGGTGGTGGCAGTTCATGGAATTACTGATGAAAAAGTGGCCCATGAGCCTACTTTTAAACAATTAGCTAAAGAAATTTACACCCTTATAAAAGATTCTGACCTTGGAGGTTTTAATTCTGATCGTTTTGACATCCCCATTCTGGCAGAAGAAATGCTGCGAGCGGGGGTAGATTTTGATATGAAAAATAGAGTTTCCGTAGATGTTCAGACCATTTTTCACAAGATGGAAAAAAGAACATTAGGGGCTGCCTATCAGTTTTATTGCAATAAAGAATTGGTCAATGCACATGCGGCTGCGGCAGACACCCTAGCTACTTATGAAGTTTTATTGGCGCAATTAGATGCTTATTCAGATTTAGAGAATGATATAAAATTTCTTTCTGAGTTTTCTAGCAGGAAGAAATCACTAGATTTTGCTGGTTTTATTATAGAAGATAAAGATGGGGCTCCTGTTTTTTCTTTTGGAAAACACAAGTTTAAAAAGGTAATAGAGGTCTTGGAGGCTGAACCTGGTTATTTTAGTTGGATCATGCAGGCAGATTTTCCACTGTACACCAAAAAAGTACTTACTCAACTCCGTGTGGCAGGTTTTAATAACGCGCTAAAAAAGTGATAATATGAAGATTATTTGTATTGGTCGTAATTATGTAGATCATATTTCTGAACTCTCTAATGAAAGACCCTCTGAACCTGTTGTTTTTATTAAGCCAGATTCTGCTGTACTTCCTAACGATCAAGATTTTTATATTCCAGATTTCTCTTCAGACATTCATTATGAAGTAGAGGTTTTGGTGAAGATTAAAAAGGTAGGCAAACACATAGCTTCTGAGTTTTCTAATTTGTATTATGACGAGGTGGGTTTGGGTATTGATTTTACTGCCAGAGACCTTCAAGATAAATTAAAGTCAAAAGGATTGCCTTGGGAAAAATGCAAGGGTTTTGACGGCTCTGCTGTCATTGGAAATTGGCTGTCTAAAGCGCAGTTTATAGATCTAAATGGTTTGGACTTTGAGCTGCAAAAAAATGGAGTGACCGTTCAAAAAAGTAACACCTCACATATGTTGTGGTCTATAGATGAAATAATTTCATATGTATCTGCCTTTTTCACTCTTAAAAAGGGAGATATTATTTTTACAGGTACTCCGGCAGGAGTAGGTCCTGTAGCTGCAAATGATATGTTAGAAGGTTTCTTGGAAGGAGCGTCTATGTTTAAAACTGGTATTAAATAATGAAGACCATAAAAGTATGGCTGTGATGTATGAACTCTCCAGCTTGGAGGCTGTTGCAGAGGGAGATCAAGAATTTATGATTAAGGTTCTTAAAGTTTTTGTAACAGAAGTAACGGAAGATTTGAGAAGGATGCGTTTAGCTTTTGGGCAAAATGATTTATTAGAGCTGTCTAAATTAGCCCATAAAATAAAACCTAATCTTATTCTGATAAGGATGGAAGGGGCTTCTGATAGCTGCTTAAAAATAGAAAAAAATAAATTTGACCCAATTTCTTTAGAGCTTTTAAATTTTCATTTACAGCATTTAGAGACCACTGTAAAGGAAGTGGTTTTGGCGCTCCAATTGGCATATAAATTATCATGAAAGCAAAGATTATTACCATTGGAGATGAAATTCTCATTGGACAAATAGTAGACACAAATGCTACATTCATAGCGCAAGAGCTCAATAAAATTGGAGTGAGTGTTGTAGAAATGTTATCTATTCAAGACCATACTCAAGAAATTTTAAAAGCCTTGTTGCAGGCCCAAGACACTGTAGATATAGTGCTTATTACCGGAGGGCTTGGCCCCACTAAAGACGACATTACCAAGGCGGCAATCTGCACCTATTTCAAGGACACATTGGTAGAGAATGCAGCTGTTTTGGCACATATTAAAGGGCTATTTGAGAAGTTTATTATCACTAAAATGAATGACTCAAATCTCACTCAAGCCCAACTACCATCTAAAGCCCTTGCATTGCACAACGCCTATGGTACTGCATCTGGTATGTGGTTGAAACAAGGAAATACTGTTTTTGTTTCCATGCCTGGAGTTCCTTTTGAAATGAAAGCGCTTATGAAAGAGCAGGTAATCCCTAAAATAGTAGCAGAATTTGAACGTCCTTATATTATTCACAAAACTATTCAAACTTATGGCGTAGGGGAATCTGCCATTGCAGCAGATATAGCAGATTGGGAGACAGCGCTCCCCCCTCATATAAAGTTGGCTTATTTGCCTAGTTTAGGAAAAGTTAGACTTAGAATATCTGCCAAAGGCTTAGATAAGGAGTTGTTGGAAAAAGAAGTAGAAGACCAATTAAATATATTGCTTCCTATATTGGGTAGCATTGTTTACGGATTTGAGACTTCAGAGGTCTTAGAAGTGGTTGTGGCTAAAATGCTTACAGATAAAAAAAGAACTTTAGCGCTAGCAGAGAGTTGTACAGGAGGTGCTTTAGCTGCTGTTTTTACAGCAATACCGGGAGCTTCTACTTATTTTAAAGGGGCTGTGGTAGCCTATGAAACGCAACAAAAAATTAAGGTCTTAGGAGTATCAGAATCCTTAATAGCTACTCATTCTGTGGTCAGTGAAGAAGTAGCTATAGCTATGGCTACTGGTATTCAAAGATTAATGGAGACTGATTTTGCGGTGGCTACCACTGGGAATGCGGGTCCCCTAAAAGGAGACTCTGGAGCTGCTGTAGGAACAGTATGTATTGCAATTGCTTCACCATCAGAGGTATATGCTCAAACATTTTCTATGGGTAACCACAGAGAACGCATTGTTCAGAAGGCTTTAAATAAGGCTTTAGAGCTTTTGCAAAAAGAAATTGTAAAATTCTAAAAAAGATTTTTGTAGGAGACATAAAAAAGGTATAAATTTGCATCCTGTTTAAAATAACTCATAAAGAAGCGAGATGTCTAAAGTTTGTGAAATTACTGGAAAGAAAGCCATGGTAGGGAACAATGTTTCCTTCTCTATAAATAAGACCAAGAGAAAGTTTGAGGTAAACCTTTCTAAAAAGCGTTTCTATATTCCTGAAGAGGATCGTTGGATCACTTTAAAGGTATCTACTAGAGCTCTTAAGAGCATTAACAAAAAAGGAATTTTTGCTGTTTTAAAAGAAAAAGCAAAGAACGGATTAGTTAAGTAATCCTAAAATAATAATAAGATGGCTAAGAAAGGCAATAGAATTCAGGTTATTTTAGAATGTACAGAGCACAAGGAGTCTGGTGTAGCTGGAACTTCTAGGTATATTACAACTAAAAATAAAAAGAACACGCCAGACAGAATGGAGATTAAAAAATTTAATCCTATTCTTAAGCGCATGACTGTTCATAAAGAAATTAAATAATAAGCCATGGCAAAGAAGACAGTAGCATCCTTACAGACAAGTTCTAAAAGATTAACCAAAGCTATAAAAATGGTTCGTTCTCCAAAGAGCGGTGCCTATACTTTTGTTGAGTCAGTAATGACCCCAGAAGTAGTAGACGAGTGGTTGTCTAAAAAATAATTGCATTTAGGTGCATACTAAAAGCTGCTTTCTATTAGAGAGTGGCTTTTTTGTTTTATATCTTTACATGCATTAATGATCATCCATGAGTTTTTTTAAAAAAATATTCTCTTCTGATAAAAAAGAGACTTTAGATAAAGGGTTAGAGAAAACAAAATCTTCTTTTTTATATAAATTAGAGAAGGTTGTTGTTGGTAAAACTACTGTAGACGCAGAAACACTAGATCATTTAGAAGAAGTTTTAGTGAGCTCAGATGTGGGAGTAGACACTACCCTCAAAATTATTGATAGGATTGAGGCTAGAGTTAAGGCAGATAAGTATGTTGGTTTAGAAGAGCTTAATCAGATATTAAAAGAAGAAATAGCAGGTCTTTTATCTGAGACTGCTCATGAGGAAATAGAAGATTTTTCAATTCCTAAAACAGGACACCCCCATGTAATTATGGTGGTGGGTGTTAATGGGGCTGGTAAAACAACTACAATTGGAAAACTATCCCACCAGTTTAAATCTAAAGGGCTTAAGGTGGTTCTTGGAGCAGCAGATACTTTTAGGGCTGCAGCCATTGAGCAATTGGTGGTCTGGGCAGACAGGGTAGGAGTACCTATTATAAAGCAGCAAATGGGTAGTGACCCTGCTTCTGTGGCTTTTGACGCACTTAGTGCAGGGGTGGCGCAAAACGCCGATGTGGTGATTATTGATACAGCAGGACGTTTGCACAACAAAGTAAACCTAATGAACGAATTGGCAAAAGTGAAAAGAGTTATGGATAAAGTAATTCCTGGCGCTCCTCATGAAGTCCTGCTGGTTCTAGACGGTTCTACAGGGCAAAACGCTTTTCAGCAAGCACAGCAGTTTACAAAAGTCACAGAGGTAAACGCACTAGCTATTACCAAGTTAGACGGAACTGCTAAAGGGGGTGTTGTGATTGGAATTTCTGATCAATTTCAAATTCCCGTAAAATATATAGGAGTTGGAGAGGGCATTAATGACCTACAAGTCTTTAATAAATATGAATTTGTAGATTCCTTCTTTAACAGAAGTTAATTTTTTATCTTTTTATATGCGTACAAAGTCTAGTAAGACCAATAAAATAAATGTAGTTACTCTTGGTTGTTCTAAAAACATCTATGATTCTGAAGTGTTAATGGGCCAATTAAAGGCCAATAACAAAGATGTAGTTCATGAAGGACAGGGTAATATAGTAGTTATTAATACTTGTGGTTTTATTGCCAATGCTAAAGAGGAAAGCATTAATACCATACTGTCTTACGTGGCTCAAAAAGAGGCAGGAGAGGTGGACAAGGTTTTTGTTACGGGCTGTTTGAGTGAGCGCTATAAGCCAGATTTACAAAAGGAAATTCCTAATGTAGACGCTTATTTTGGCACTACAGAGCTTCCTAACTTATTAAAAGCCTTAGAGGCAGACTACAAGCACGAATTGATTGGGGATAGATTAACTACCACGCCAAAAAATTATGCTTATTTAAAAATTGCAGAAGGCTGTGACAGGCCTTGTTCTTTCTGTGCCATTCCCCTTATGAGAGGAAAGCACAAAAGCACCCCTATAGAACAATTAGTGTCTCAGGCAGAAGCATTAGCAGCCAAAGGAGTAAAAGAACTTATTTTAATTGCTCAAGACCTTACTTATTACGGTTTAGACTTGTATAAAAAGAGGAATTTAGCTGCTTTATTAGAGGCTTTGGTTCTAGTAGAGGGAATTTCTTGGATTAGGTTGCATTATGCTTTTCCAACTGGTTTTCCCTTAGAAGTTTTAGATCTCATGAAAAAAGAGCCTAAGATTTGTAATTATATTGATATTCCGCTTCAGCATATTTCAGACCCTATTTTAAAGAGTATGAGACGGGGTACTACCAAATCAAAGACAGACGCATTATTGGTAGAATTTAGAAATAGAGTCCCTGGAATGGCCATTAGAACCACCCTTATTGTTGGGTACCCGGGAGAGACAGAGGAGGATTTTAAAATATTAAAACAATGGGTACAAGAGACTCGTTTTGATCGCCTTGGTTGTTTTACTTATAGCCATGAAGAAGACACTCATGCATACGCCCTAGAGGACAATGTGCCGCAGGAGGTAAAAGAAGCAAGAGCAGCAGAAATCATGGACATTCAGTCTCAAATATCTTGGGAACTCAATCAGGAAAAAGTAGGAGAAACCCTCCGTTGTGTGATTGATAGAAAAGAAGGTAATTTCTTTGTAGGAAGGACGGAATTTGACTCTCCAGACGTAGATAATGAAGTTTTAATAGACGCTAGTAAGTACTTCTTAAAAGTAGGTGACTTTGCTGCCGTAACTATTACAGAAGCAGGAGACTTTGATTTGTACGGAACTCCCCAAGGAGTAGCTCCATTAAAAAGCTAATATTAGGTTCAGTTTGCTAGCGCTATATTTTTCTGTATTTTTAAAATCTCAGAATTTCTTTGCCTAACTGTGCTAAAAAGGGCATGCCAATATTATTGTATTGATACTGGTTGTTGTTGAATATGCTGCTTTTGTTTGCTAGTATGGTGCCTAGGTTTGGTGTAAATTCCAATGCTTTTTACGCTACCTTTTCTCCCCGATGAGGTCTAAGTGCGTCTCTAAAGACAATCATTTTTTCTTTTGGAACTATAATATAGGCTGTACTGTGCGCGTCTGAAAAGTCTTTGGAACCAGCTTCTATATTTGAATAATTTTCTTTAATACAAAATTCTTCCAAGTGTTTTTGGTGATGAATTGCAGTGAGAGAAGCAGACGGACCTCTAAAATCCCAAATGAGCTTAATTTTTTCTTCCATTAAATTATCTATTTATTGTAAAATTAACCAATTTTTAGCAAGAGAATAGGTGGTACCCACCAGCTTATTTTTTATTTTTGTCATATGCTAATCAGCCATAGATTATATATTTTTAGTTTAAACTTTACTATTCTCTGTATCCTTTTTTTTGGATTACTCTCTTGTGATTCTTATTTAAGAAGTGAGCCAGAAAGTACTGCGATAGCTAAGTTGGGAGACCAATTCTTATACAGAGAAGACATTCCTTCTTTTTTATATGAAAACAATTCTCCTGAAGATTCCACAGCAATAATAAGAGATTATATAAACCAGTGGGCTGCCAAACAACTGCTTATTCAAAAGGCAGTATTAAATTTACCACTTTCTAAAATTGAGGAGTTTGACAGGTTGGTTTCTAATTACAAAGCAGATCTTTATACACTGGCTTATAAAGAAGCTCTTGTAAATGCTAGGACAGACAGTGTTTTTACCTCATCAGAAATGCTTGCATTTTATGAACTGGAAAAGCAAAACTTTAAACTCAAAGAGAAAATAATTAAGCTCAGATTTGTAAATCTCCCACTAGGCTTTAGGGATAAAAAAATAATTATTAAAAAGATAAAAGATTTCAACCAAGTAGATATTTCCTATTTGGACTCTATTAGCATTCAGTTTAACGGCCTAAATTTGAATGATTCTTCTTGGGTTTCTATGTCCAGCTTGATAAGAGAAATAGGTCCATTAAGTTTAGATAACGAGGATGATTATTTAAAAAAGTCACATTTTTTTGAATTACAGGATTCATTAGGCCTATATTTGGGCCAAGTGGTAGAGGTATTGCCAATAAATGCAACAGCCCCTTTGAACTATATATACCCTTCTTTAGAACAGATATTAAAAATAAGAAGAAAACAAGATTTTCTCAGACAAATTGAAAGAGATATTATTAATGAAGCTATTAAAAATCGCAGCCTTGAAATATATAATTAAGATTATAAAACCTTTTGTGTTTTTGACGTTTTTTGCAACGACAAACATCATTTATGCTCAAGATAGTTTGAAGGTCCAAGACAGTCAGGTAGAGCCTCCAAAAGCATTTGAAGTCTTGGAGCAAGAAGATGTTAAACCCTCATTTAAGAGAATTAAATTAGATGGGATTGCCGCTGTTGTGGGAGACTACGTAATTTTGGAATCAGATATTGAGAAAACCCTTATAGATTTAAGAAGCCAAGGTGTTTCTGAGCAAGACATGAATAGGTGCCAACTGTTGGGCAAGCTCATGGAAGATAGGTTATATGCCCACCAAGCAGTCCAGGACAGTGTTTTAGTTTCAGATGACGAAGTATCTGCTATTGGAGAAAGACAGTTGCAGCAACTTATTGCTCAGGCAGGATCCCTTGAAAGGGTGTTAAAAGTATACAAAAAGGAAAGTGAAGCGAGTTTTATTCAAGAGTTAAACAAGATTAATAAACTCAGAATGCTTTCAGAGAGAATGCAAACCAAGGTGATAGAGGAAATTCAAATAACCCCTGAAGAGGTGAGACAATTTTTTAAAGACATTCCCACTGACGAATTGCCGGTTTTTGGAGCAGAATTAGAAATATCACAAATTGTTAAAACACCTCAGGCACCTGAAATTGAAAAACAGAAAGTGATAGACAGGCTCAAGGAAATTAAAGAGGACGTAGAAGATAATAATGCAAGTTTTTCTGTAAAAGCAATTTTATACTCACAAGATCCCGGATCCAAATCTAAAGGTGGTTTTTATGCCATGACAAGAGAAACCTCCTTTGTTAAAGAATTTAAAGATGTAGCATTTTCACTTCAAGAAGGAGAAATTTCAGATCCTTTTGAAACTATTTTTGGATACCATATTATTTTTGTAGAGAAAATTAGAGGTCGGGAATTAGATCTTAGGCATATTTTAATGGTCCCTGAGGTGCCTCAATCTGCGATGGATGCTGCAGTAAAAGAACTTAAAGAAATTAAACAAAAAATAGAAGAAGGGGCCATAACTTTTGCAGAGGCGGCTTTGAATTCTTCAGATGAAAAGGAGACTAAGTTTGACGGAGGCGTATTGAGAAACCCTATTAATTATGACTCTAAATTTGAACTCACTAAAATGGATCCTTCACTTTACAAGCAGGTAAGTGATTTAGAAGACAATGAAATTTCATTCCCTATTGCAGAGCCAGATCCTAGTGGAGGCGCTACAAAGTACAAGATAATAAAGATTTCTAACAGATTTGAAGAGCATGCGGCAGACTTTGCCAGGGATTATATGAAAATTCAAGATCTAGCTAAGTCTGAAAAGCAGCTAAAAGCTATTAATGACTGGCGTGCTAAACATATAGATGACACTTATATTAGCGTGAGTAAAGTAAATAATGATTGTAGTTTTGCAAATGATTGGGTGAAAGAATAAATTTTAAGCCCTTTTTTTAACAATTAATCAAAATCTTATTGCTGGAGTGATAATTGAGTAATAAACTTCCATCGCAAAGGATTTCTTATACAGGAACTCCTCACTTTTTACTATTTTTACAGCACATAAATTTAAATTCCAGAAAGAATGGCATTTGACATAGATATGATCAAAGGGGTATATACCCAAATGGCAGCAAGAATAGATAAAGCCCGTAAACTAGTAGGGAGGCCCTTAACTTTATCTGAGAAAATTTTATACAGCCACTTGTGGGAAGGTTTACCCAATAAAGCATTTAAAAGAGGTGAGGATTATGTTGATTTTGCACCAGACAGAATTGCTTGTCAAGACGCAACTGCTCAAATGGCTTTGTTGCAGTTTATGCAAGCAGGAAAACCTAAAGTAGCAGTGCCAACAACAGTGCACTGTGACCATCTAATTCAGGCAAAAAGCGGTGCTATAGCAGATTTAAAAGTAGCTAACAGTACCAGTAAAGAGGTGTTTAGTTTTCTTGAATCTGTGTCTAATAAATACGGAATTGGATTCTGGAAACCAGGAGCAGGAATTATTCACCAGGTGGTGTTAGAAAACTATGCTTTTCCCGGAGGAATGATGATTGGAACAGATTCTCATACGGTAAATGCTGGAGGACTTGGGATGTTAGCTATTGGTGTCGGGGGCGCAGACGCCGTAGACGTAATGGCTGGTATGGCTTGGGAGCTTAAATTTCCAAAGCTTATTGGAGTGAGATTAAAAGGAAATATTTCTGGATGGACTTCTTCGAAAGATGTGATTCTTAAAGTAGCAGGAATACTGACCGTAAAAGGTGGTACAGGAGCTATAGTAGAATATTTTGGTGAGGGTGCATTAAACCTATCTTGTACTGGGAAAGGAACTATTTGTAATATGGGAGCTGAAATTGGTGCTACCACCTCTACTTTTGGTTACGACGCTTCTATGGAAAGGTACTTAAGAGCTACAGATAGAAATGACGTAGCAGATGCTGCAAACGAAGTAAAGGAATACTTGACTGCAGATCCTGAGGTTTACGCAAACCCTGAAGCTTATTTTGACCAGATTATTGAGATAGATTTAGACACATTAAGGCCTCATTTAAATGGGCCTTTCACTCCAGATTTAGCTACACCAATAGGAGAGTTAGGGGAGAAAGCTAGAGCAAATGGTTGGCCTTTAAAAGTAGATTGGGGTCTTATAGGATCTTGTACCAACTCTTCTTATGAAGACCTTACTAGAGCAGCATCTATAGCTAAGCAAGCCATTGATAAGAAAATAAAGCCCAAATCTGATTTTGGTATTAACCCTGGATCAGAGCAAATTAGATTTACTGCAGAAAGAGATGGGCTATTGAAAATTTTTGAAGATGTAGGAGCCACTATTTTCACTAATGCTTGTGGTCCATGTATAGGCCAATGGGACAGAAGTGATTTAAAGGGCGAGGAGAAAAATACTATAGTTCACTCTTTTAATAGAAACTTTTCTAAAAGAGCAGACGGAAACCCAAATACACACGCATTTGTTGGATCACCAGAGATGGTTGCTGCTATTGCTATATCTGGAAGATTGGATTTTGACCCCATGAATGACACCTTAATAAACGAAGATGGAGAGGCAGTAAAGCTAGATATGCCATTAGGAATTGAATTACCAGTGAATGGTTTTGCCGTTGAAGACGCTGGTTTTATAGCGCCAGATACTGACGGTTCTGGAGTGGTTGTTAAGGTAAGCCCTACCTCTGAGCGCTTACAACTATTAGATCCATTTACACCCATTGAAAATGAAAGTTTGTCTAATGTAAAACTTTTAATAAAAGCACAAGGCAAGTGTACTACTGATCATATCTCTATGGCTGGACCATGGTTGCGTTTTAGAGGACATTTAGATAATATTGCAAACAATACCCTAATTGGTGCAGTGAATGCTTTTAATGAAAAAACCAACTTTGTTAAAAACCAATTAGACGGAACTTATACTGGAGTCCCAGATGCTCAGAGGGCTTATAAAGCTGCTGGTATTAAGACCATAGTTGTTGGAGACCATAACTACGGAGAGGGTTCCTCTAGAGAGCATGCAGCTATGCAGCCAAGACACCTTGGTGTTGCAGCAGTGTTAGTTAAATCTTTTGCACGTATTCATGAGACCAATCTTAAAAAGCAAGGGATGCTGGGCCTTACTTTTGCCAATGAGACAGACTATGATTTAATACAAGAGGCAGATACTTTTAACTTTGTAGATATAGCAGATTTTAAACCTGGAAAACCATTGACTATTGCCATAACCCATGAAAATGGCACTTCTGATAGTATTCAGGTTAACCATACTTATAACCATTCTCAAATTGGTTGGTTTAGAGCAGGGTCTGCATTGAATGTAATAAAACAAGAAAACGCAGCCTCTTAAAAGAGCACTGTTTAAATACAAACAAGGCTCCTAATTTTTATTAGGAGTCTTTTTACTTTTTAGTCATGAAATTAAGATCTATTTCTATCCTGTCAGCAATTTTATTAATTTTTCTATTTATGTACAGCCCATTGGGTAATACGTCTAAAATATACTTAACTAAATGGTTGGCTCCAACTCCAGCCATTTTATCTGTTCAAGATCAGTATAAAGTAAGTACCTATGAATGGCGTTTAAAAGATAAAGACTGGAATTTTTTCTCTTTTAAAGATGCTAAAGGTAAAATGGTTTTTGTTCATTTTTGGGCATCTTGGCACCTTCCTTCTAAAGCTACCTTAGGAACGGTACAAAAGTTTTATAATCAATATAGGGATGAAGTAATTTTTTATATTGTAACAGATGAGGAAATAGCCCCTGTAGTGGCTTTTATGAAAGAGCAGAAGTATAATTTTCCTGTGACTTATAGGGTGGTGGGAGATCAGACACCTTTTAAAAATATTTCTCTAGGGGTTAGCTATTTAATAGATACTAAAGGTCATATCATTGTGGAGGAATTAAAGGCATCTAATTGGGATGATCAGAAGCTATTTAAGCAACTTAAGCAGTTATTGGATAAGTAAATACCCTATAAAAAATAAAAATTGACTTCCTAAAAGGTGTATTGAAAAAGGAGTATTGCTTCCTTTTAACTTGGGAATAATGGTGTATTGAATGAGTAAGGAAACAAAAAACCAACTGATATAGTTTTTTAAAGGTGCGGTACCTCCAATAAAGTGCCAAAAGTCTAGTTTAGGTGCAGCTATTTCCATCAATATGTCTAATAATACCATTAGCGTGGCAGCGGTTATAGCTCTAGCGTGTTTGTTTTTTGTAATTACTTTCACTGTGTCTGCAGCTACAATACTTAAAACAGCCCAATTCATTCCAATAAAAATAGGCACCTCTAACCATTTAAATCCTAAATTTTCTCCGTAGTAGTAATTTCCATACAACCATGAAGTATGTACCCCTATCCATTCACTAGTCATTCCAATTAGAAAGCAAGAGAAAAATACAGCCCATTGAAAAGCAGATTTAATTGGCAGCAAAAGACTTAACAAAAGGGTGTAAATACACATGTTTATTATAGTCTTTTCCATAAACCAGTCCTGAAATCCAAGAGCAATACCAAGAAGTGCTATAATATTAAACAGCCAAACAATAAAAACACCTATTTGAGTATCTCTTGGGTAAGTAAGGATAGATTTTTTCATAAATTAAGCAGTTGGAATAAGTTGAGAAACAATTTTAGCGCTCTGAAGACACAAAGGGATGCCTCCTCCGGGGTGAGCAGAACCACCGCAGAAATACAAGTTCTTAATCTGGCTGGCTTTGTTGGATTGTCTTAGAAACGCTGCAGTAGTATTATTGCTAGAAGTACCGTATAGTGATCCTCTGTGAGAGGCCGTTTGTTGTTGAATACCAATAGGATCTAGAATGTATTCGGTTTCTATTAATGAAGCTATGTCTGTAGATAAATATTTGCTTAATTTTTTTAATAAGGTCTCTTTTGCAATCTTTTTTAATTGCTCCCAATCTTGATTTTCACAAGCAGGCGCGTTAATCATTACAAACCAATTTTCAGAGCCACAGGGAGCGTCAGAAGGTTTTTCTTTTGAGCTGATATTAATGTATATAGTTGGGTCTTCAGGGAGTGTTTTGTTTTGAAAAATCGCTTTAAACTCTTCTTTGTAATCCTCGCAAAAAAATATATTATGTAAATCTAATTCTGGAAAGACTTTCTTTACACCCCAATAAAAAATAAGTCCTGAGCTAGATCTTTCTTGATTTTTAATTTTGTTAGGTGTTTTTACACAGGGCAGCAAGGATTCATAAGTGTTAAAAACATCTGAATTTGAAATAACAACGTCTGCATATATCTCCTTAGTATTTTGTTCTTCAGTCTCTTTAATTAGAACACCAACAGCTTTTTTGTCACGGATTAAAATTTCAGTAGTTTCTGTATTTAATAGAAAGAGGACCCCTTTTTTTAAAGCTAATTTATAAAGTGATTGGCCAATAGAATGCATGCCCTCTTTGGGGAAGTAGGTGCCTTTTTGCATTTCTAGATGGGGAATCATACTCATAATAGCAGACGTCTTATAAGGAGAAGATCCGTTATAAGTAGCAAATCTGTTAAAGTATTGTTTTAGCTTTTTATTAGTAAACAGTTTATCATGATAGGCAGAAAGCGTTTTGAATATATGAAGGTGACCTATATTTAATATTCCTTTAAGTGTTTTTAAACTTAAATAAGTTTTGTAATCATGTAAGGACTTCTCTATAAATATGGGAGCTGTAATATTGTATTTTCTCTCAGACTGCTCAAGGTATTTTTTTAAGATATCCTCACTTTCATTAAAAAATAATGCAGCCTTTTGTATCCATAAATCTAAGTTTGCAGGAGCGTTAAATCGAGTTCCGTCTTGCCAGAAATAATGACAAATCACTTCTTTTTTACTGTATTTAAAGTAATCTGCAGCGTTTTCACCATGTAATTCAAAAAGCTCTAATAAGAACTCTGGCATGGTAAAGAGAGAAGGCCCTAGATCAAATCTATAGCCATCTTGTTCTAAGGCATGCAACTTGCCCCCTGTATATGAATTTTTTTCAACTACAGTCACTTGGTACCCTTTTTTTATTAGCCTTAAGCAGGTGGCTAATCCAGCAATTCCAGCCCCAATGACTATGGCTTTTTTCATTTTATTTGTAGTATTTAAAAGGCACAAATAGCATACCAAAGCATTCTCCTTGGTCTTTTCCTAAGTGTTTATGGTGCATCTTGTGTGCCCTTCTAATCCCTCTAATATATTTATTGTTTGTGTTTCTAAACCATTTAAACCTTTGGTGAATGAATATGTCATGCACTAAAAAGTAAGTAGCCCCGTAAACCATAATTCCCACACCTATAGGCCATCCTTGCCAGAAAGTTGTTTTTTCTGCAGCTGCTATAAAACTCATACTCACTACTGCATAAAAAATAAAGAAAGTATCATTTCTTTCAAACCAACTTTCATGGTCCTTTTTGTGGTGATCCTTGTGAAGGCTCCACAAGAAACCATGCATAATATATTTATGTGAAAACCAAGCCATAAATTCCATTGTACAGAATGTGAAAATAAAAGACAAAAACCAAAATAGTAAATGCATAGATTTTTTTTAAATTATTGAATAACAAGGTTAAGCTTACATTTTACATAAGATTGGGCCAGCAATCCTATTTTTTGATAATTAGGCACGCTAATTCTAGCGTTTTTTATCTCTAAAGGTGGTGTGTTCTTTAATTTCTTTAATAACTGATAATAGTATATATAGGCAGTGTAAACTCCAAATCTCACATCCTTAGGCAGTAATACTATACCTGCTAAGCCATTTTTAAAATCATTTTTTATTTCATCAATGATTCTAATTTTAGCTTCTTCGTCCAATGCTTCTAAATTGGTATTTGGAAAGTATGTTCTATTAAGACCTTCAAAGTCTGCTTTCAAATCTCTTAAAAAATTCACTTTCTGAAAAGCAGAACCCAAAGCCATGGCAGACTCTTTTAGTGAATTGTATTGGAGTAAGTCTCCCTTGACAAAAACTTTTAGACACATAAGACCTACCACATCTGCAGACCCATATATATACTCTTTATATTCTTCTTCTGTTTTATACAAATCTTTTGTAAGATCCATTCTCATGCTCTTCATAAAACTACTTACTAAATCTATGGGAATTCCAAACTTATGAAAAGTAGATTGAAAAGCATTTAATATGGGATTTAGACTAATCCTATCTGACAGGGCATGGGCTAAATCTACTTCAAATCTATTAAATAAAACAGCTTTGTCATACTGGTGAAAGCTGTCTACAATCTCATCTGCAAATCTGACAAAACCATATATGTTGTAAATATCTTGTCTAATAGAAACATCTAGCATTTTAGTGGCAAGAGAAAATGAGGTGCTGTATGATTCTGTCACCTGCTTGCTACACATTTCTGAAACTTGATCAAATAGGGCTTTCATTTAATTAATTATTTTGAATGAGTTCAGAAACTAACTTTCCAGAAATAAGAGCTGGTGGTACTCCAGGACCAGGGACTGTAAGTTGCCCTGTGAAAAACAGTTGCTTTACACGGCTGCTTTTTAGTTTAGGCCTTAAAAAGGCAGTTTGTAAAAGCGTGTTGGCCATTCCGTAGGCATTTCCTTTATAAGAGTTGTAATCTCTTTTAAAATCATTAACACAAAAAGACTCTTTAAAAATGATGTCTTTTCTAAGAGCCAACCCCAGTTTTTTTTCTAACCTATCCATGATCATATTAAAATAGGTACCTCTTAGCTCCTCATTATCTTCTAGGTCAGGAGCTATTGGCACTAAAAAAAAACCAGCTTCTGCGCCTTGTGGTGCCATAGATGCATCTGTTTTAGAGGGAAAATTAGCGTAAAATAAAGGATCAGAGGGCCATGAAGGTCTGTCGTATATTTCCTCTGCATGAATTTCAAAGTCACTATCAAAAAATAGGTTGTGATGTTCTATTCCTAAAATTTTATTTTTAAAGCCCACATAAAACAACAAAGAAGAGGGCGCAAAGGTTTTCTTACTCCAATAAGACTCAGAATACTGTCTGTGTTCTATGTCTAATAAAGTTTCAGAATGATGGTAATCTGCGCCACTTAAAACTACATCTGCTAGATAAGTGGTTCCGCCAACTACAACTCCAGTAGCATTTTTGTTTTCTACTAAAATCTTTTCAGCCGGGCTATTGGTGTGAAAAATTACGCCTAGCTCCCTGGCAAGGTGTTCCATTGCTTTTACAATTTCATACATACCGCCTTTTGGGTGCCAAGTTCCCAGGCCAAAATCTGCATAATTCATAAAGCTGTAAAATGAAGGAGTTTCATTTGGCTTTGCACCAAGGAATAAAACTGGAAACTCTAAAGTGGCAATGAGTTTGGGATTTTTAAAATCCTTCCTCACTCTTTGGCTAATAGTTTTAAAAAACCTATCGATTCTAGTAACGGTCTCTGGTGTTATTAATTCTAAAGGTGAAATCCCAGGCCTTAAGACAATTTTATCTATTGCAATTTTATAATGGTCTTGCGCTTGCGCAATAAATATCCTTAATTTTTCTCCACTTCCTTTTTCAATCTCATCAAAGGCATCTATTATTTTTTCTAGGCTATCACCAATTGTGAGCATTCCATCTTTAAAGAATATTTTATAGGCTGGGCTTAATTTTTCTAAAAAATAATAATCAGATGTTTTCTTGCCAAAGTCTGCAAAGAATTTATCAAAAACATCTGGCATCCAATACCAACTTGGCCCCATATCAAATGTGAACCCTTCTTTTTTGAGTTGTCTAGCCCTCCCTCCAACAGACTCATTTTTTTCAAAAACTTTCACATTGTGTCCTGCTTTTGCTAAATAACAAGCTGCAGAGAGTGATGAAAAACCAGAACCAATAATAATAATATTTTTCATTTTTATAAATTTAAGCCAGTCATTAATTCCTCAAAACCTCTAAATGTGTTTATGTTATTAGGAATAGCTTTAAGATCTATAAATTGTGTTTGAAAGCCAAGTATTGAGAATTTTGCTGATTTTTTCTCTAGTATTTTTTTACTAAACACTTTTAAATACCGATCAATTTTTTCTTTTGCTGGTTCCACAGTAGCGTAGGCGATAAAGTCAATTTCATCTGAATTACCAATAAGCGGTTCTAAGTTTTCTATAGGCACACTCTGGCCTAAATAAATACTTTTATAACCCCTGAGAGAGAGTTCATAATGCAAGTATAAAATGCCTAGTTCATGTATTTCATTCTCAGGTAAAAAAAGCACAAAAGACCTATTGGAGTTGTTCTTTTCTAATCCTTGTACTTTTTCAGTATTGGTGTATACCTTTTGTTTAATGAGGTTTGTAATAAAATGTTCATGGGTAGTGCTTATAGTATTTATCTGCCATAAGTAGCCCAATTCCTGAAGGAGAGGAACGAAGTATTGCTTAAAGACGTCTCTAAAACTATTTTCACTGATTAGGGTGTTGTAAGTCTTATAAAAAAGCGATTGATCAAAGTTGATCATAGACAGTTTAAAGGCATTCATCAAATTATTTTTGATAGATTTCTCGTCTATAATTTCATGCACTTTTAATGGGATATCACTATCCTTTAAATTAGCAATTTTAGAAATCTTTAACCCATTTTCATATAAGAGTGTTATGTTTAAAAGTTTTTGTAAACTAAGCAAACTATATGATCTGATATTTGTTTGAGTCCTTTCCGGACTTAGTAACTTATATCTCTTCTCCCAAATTCTTATAGTATGTGCTTTAATTCCAGATAAGTTCTCTAAATCTCTAATACTAAAAGTCTTCTTTACTAAGTTCATTTTATGTTATTTACTCTTAAACAAATTTACACTTTTTCCTTAATTTGTTTATCTTTATTAGCTAAAAATTAAACATTATTGAACCATTTTTTACATCAGTTGCATTTTTTGTCTAAATACTATACATTTATTAATATAATAAAAACAATAATCAACCAACTTCATGAAAACCAAATTACTTCCATTTTTAAATGACGTTCATCCTAAATCTAAATCCCTTTTAGTGCAGCACTCAAATGAAGCCTATTCAAAACCGTCAACATCTTTAAGCAGGAAACAATTTGTTCAGAAACTCTCATTAGGGGGGGTCGCTTTAGCTACTATTCCTAAAGTATTTTCTCAATCTCAGACAAATTCTTTAAAAAGACAGTACTCAAGCCTAAACAATAATATCCAAATTGCTCTTATTGGAGCCGGAGGTATGGGAAGTCAAGACACTTTTACTGCTTTAGCTCATTCTGGTGTGAAGTTAGTAGCCGTTTGTGATTTGTATCAAGGACATTTAGATAGGGCTAAAGAACGCTGGGGAGCAGATTTATTTACTACTAGAGATTACAAGGAAATTTTGGCCAGACCAGATGTAGATGCTGTTATTATTGGCACTCCAGATCATTGGCACAAACAGATTTCTATAGATGCTATGTATGCTGGAAAGCATGTGTATTGTGAAAAACCTATGGTGCATAGTCTGGAAGAAGGCCATGCAGTAATAGAGGCACAAAGAAAAACAGGTATGGTTTTTATGGTAGGGAGTCAAGGATTATCATCTTTAGGGAATGAGAAAGCAAGAGAATTATTGGCAGCAGGAGCTATAGGAGCTATTAATTACGCAGAAGGTTTTTGGGCCAGAAGAAGTCCAAGTGGTGCCTGGCAATATGACATTCCAGAGGACGCATCTAAGGACACTGTAAGTTGGGACCGATATTTAAGTAACACTAAAAGTAGAGATTTTGATCCCATGCGTTTTTTTAGATGGCGCAACTATAAAGACTACGGCACTGGAATGTCTGGAGACCTTTTTGTACACCTATTTTCTAGCCTTCACTTTATTACTAATTCTTATGGTCCAGATCAAATTTATGCGTCTGGAGGTCTCAGGTTCTGGAAAGATGGCAGAGAAGTGCCAGACGTGATGTTAGGTGTATTTGATTACCCAGAAACCAAAAAGCACCCTGCTTTTAATTTATCATTGAGGTGTAATTTTGTAGATGGAACTTCAGGGACTACCTATTTGAGAATTGTTGGGAGTGAAGGTGCTATGGATATTCAATGGGACAAGGTCATAGTGAGAAGAAATGCAGAGAGTTTTGAGGCAGATCCCTATTTGGCAGCACAGGCACAGAAACTAAGTACAGATTCTAAAGAGAAAAGAAAACAAATGAAGCCTCAAGAGGAAATTGTCTATGAGGCAGAAAAAGACTATTTAGGCGCCCATCACGACCATTTTGCCAATTGGTTTAACGCTATTAGAGGAGGCAGCTCCGTTGTAGAAGATGCTATTTTTGGTTATAGAGCTGCAGCTCCTGCTTTAGCCTGTAACGATAGCTACTATGAAAATAAAGTTATTTTATGGGATCCAATAGCAATGAAACTCAGAAAATAATACAAAGTAGCTTTTTATCACTTTAATAAAACTAACATATACTAAATCAATTCCAATGAAATATACAAGCCGCATAGCTTCGTGTCTATTTGTTTTTCTATTTTTAATGAGCTGTAAAGAGGGTAAAAAAAAGCCAGCAGATCAATCTAATGAACATTTAGCGTCAGCCGCACCAGAATGGGAATCATTAATGGACGCCACTAAATGGCGTGCTTACAACCAAAATACACTCCCTTCTAATTGGAGTATTTCAGACAGCCTAATTAGTTGCTACGGTATGGCAGGAGATGTAGGGGGTGATATTATTTCTAAACAGCAATACGCCAACTTTGAATTTTATTGGGAGTGGAAAATAAGTCCAGAAGGTAATAGCGGTGTTTTTTATCATGTCATAGAGGACACTATTTATCACTCTCCTTACCAAACAGCACCAGAATACCAACTTCTGGACGATATTGGTTTTCCTTCCCCTATAGAAGACTGGCAAAAGACCGGCGCCAATTACGCCATGCATCCTGCCAATGAGCAAAAAGTTCTTAAAGCTGTTGGGGAGTGGAACAGCAGTCGTATTATTTTTGATCACGGAAAGGTCTCTCACTACCTAAATGGAGCTTTGATAGTTTCTTTTGATAAGTTTACTCCAGAATGGCAAGCCCTCAGAGGTAGTGGTAAATGGGTAGATTTTCCAGATTACGGAAAAGCAAATACAGGTTTTTTGGGTCTACAAGACCACGGATCTGGTGTTTGGTTTAAGGAAGTTAAAATAAAAGACCTAGGAGATTAAAAAATAAGAGTTAATATTCCTAAAGCAACACCAGCAGTATCGGAAGCTTTAATTAAAGTTTCCGGTTGGGGTTAAAAGCATTTATATCAATTTCAGGAGACATTCCTCCAATAAGGTTTGCTATAATATGCCCAGTACCCGGCCCAAGACTCCAACCCATCATGGCATGTCCTGTGGCAGCTAATAAATTTTTATAAGGTTTTATATACCCTATATACGGTAGCCCATCTGGAGAAACAGGTCGCATGCCAGAGCTAGCTGCCGCTTTTTCTTCATCACTTATTTTAAGGCCAGGATAATAGGCTTCTACTGCACTAGCAATGGCGTTTACCCGCTCTTTTCTAATATGTGTATTAATCCCAGAAAGCTCCATGGTTCCAGAAAAACGGGTAAATCCATTCATTGGAGTGACCGCCACCTTGGCTTCCATAAGTATAGCAGGGTATTGAACGCCTGTAGCTCTGTGAACATCTATTTTATATCCTTTTCCTGCTTGAATAGGTAGTTTTACTCCTAATTTTTTTCCTATTTCTTGACTCCAGACCCCCGCAGCAAGCACAACAAAGTCTGCCGCAATTTCATGGCTGTCTGTGTGGACACTGTTTATAGTACTATCAGATTTTTTGGTGGTGGAAAAGTCTGTCACTTTTTCTGTTATAAAACGCACTCCTGCAGTTTTGAGGTAGGCTTGTAAGGCAGGCATAATCTCTGTGGGTGTGGTGTGAGAATCACATAGGTAATGAATGGCTCCTTTTAGTTCTGGACTTAGGCCGCCTTGGGTATTATGGAGCTCCTGCTCTGACAGGCTTTTTACCGCAAGTCCCTCGAGGGCTACTCTCGCAGCCACCACCCCCTCATGTACTGCTTCTTTTTGAGTCTTGTACAGCATAAGCAACCCCTTGTCTTCTAGCGTAAAGGATCCCAGGTCTTTGCTTTCTAGCATTTGTTTATAGCAGCGAGCGCTTAAGAGGTTTATTTCTTTAATAGGAGATATAGCAGCTTCTACTTTGGCTGGAGTAGCCGCTTTATAAAACTTCCAAGACCATTCTAAAAAATCTTTGTTAAGTCTGGGTTTTACATAAAAAGGGCTACTGCTATTAAACATCCATTTAAGTCCTTTTAAAATCATACCCGGTGAGGCTAGAGGTATAATATGGCTTGGAGTGAGATAGCCCGCATTCACATAGGAGGCCCCAGATGCTTCAGTTTTAGGATCTATAAGAGTGACATCATGTCCTTGTTTAACAAGTGCATAGGCACAGCTTAACCCTACAATACCACCACCTATGACGGTCACTTTTTTAGATGTACTCATTTACAAGCAAATTTTCTTTACTAAAATAACACAAAAAGGTATTGTATGAAAAAAAAAAGGACTTCTGTTGAAGTCCTTTTTTTAATAAGATGGTGCTCACGACTGGATTCGAACCAGCACGTCCATAGGACACAACCCCCTCAAGATTGCATGTCTACCAATTTCACCACGTGAGCATTTACGGGCATAAAGGAACAAAAAAAAGTTCAAAATGACAGTAAACAAAAAAAGTTAAGTACGAGACTTAACTTTTTTGTGACCGGGCTGGGGCTCGAACCCAGGACCATCTCCTTAAAAGGGAGATGCTCTACCAACTGAGCTACCAGGTCATTTACTAACTTATTGTTGTTAGCGGGTGCAAATATACTATCAATATTCTATTTTCCAAAGGCAAAAGAAAATATTTTTATCTTTTTTTTAGAATATCCCTGCAGGTCAGTATTTTAGAAAATATTTTATTTTAGTTTACGAGAGTTAATATGTTTAAATACTTTAAAATATTAAAGACTTGCGCTTGAATATTCCTTAAAATTATATGTTTAGTTTCAGTTAAAGTGGTTTTGACAACTTTTTTTAAATTGAATATGGGACAAACTCAAAGATGCGCTGTACATTTGTCAGACCATGTATGGTAAAAAAAATATAACTATGAAAATTGTTTTAGTAGGGTATATGGGTAGTGGAAAATCTACTATAGGTCGTTTATTGGCTAATAAGCTAGCAGTCGCTTTTATAGATTTAGATGATTATTTGGAGGCTAAGTACGGCATGACTATAAAGGATATATTTGATAAAAAAGGAATTATTTTTTTTAGAAAAGCAGAGCGTAACGCTTTAAAGGAACTTGTTAAAAGCACAGAATCCTATGTGCTAGCCACTGGTGGTGGTGCTCCTTGTTATGGAGACAATATGAAGTTGATTACTGCTAGTTCAGACGCAGTTGTATACTTAAAAATGAACATTCCAGACTTAATAGTTAGGCTACTACCTGAAAGGTCTCAGAGACCTCTTATTTCGCATTTAAAAGAAAGTGAAATGGCAGAATTTTTAGGCAAACATTTATTTGAAAGAGCCCCATATTATAACCAGGCTTCTATTGTGCTCAGTGTGCAACAGCAAAGCCCAGAAGCAGTAGTTATTCAAATTCAAAAAGACCTTGGTTTATTAAACGCTTAGGCTTCTAAATAAACAGCATTATTCTCTGGGTCAAAACTCACTACTACATGTTCTTGTAATGAGGTTGAGAGTGAAATTCCCTTGAAATCTGCTTTTACTGGATACTTTTTGTGATTTCTGTTAACTAAAACAGCCGTTTTTAGCTGTTTAAGTGGTACTTCTAAAAAGTGATGCACTCCGTAAATGAGTGTGCTTCCAGAGTTTAATACGTCATCAGCAATGACTAAGGATTTATTCTCGTATTCCTCCTTTTTAAGAGATGTAGTGACCCCCTTTAAGGGGTTTTTTTTATCCATTTTCACTTCACACAATGTGATTTTAGCTGTGGTAATTTCTTCTAAGGCTGCCACTAATTTTTTAGCAAAATCTAGGCCTGTACCCATAATTCCCGCTACCACTATTTCCTTTTCATTGACATTAGATTCGTAAATCTGGTAGGCAATCCTTTGAATTTTATGAGCAATTTCTGGATGTGATAAAATTTTATGAGCCATTTTTGCTAGTGTTATTTATTGTTAAAGATAAAAAAGAGTTCTCTATCTGCTCTAGGTTTTATTGAATTCTCTGCAGTCTCTATAAATGCGATATCAAAGCAGTCTTCAAATAAATCAAAATACTCTTCTATGCTACCACCAAATGGTGGTCCCTCTTTGGTTAGGGGGAATTGAAATAAGACGCCGCTTAGTGTGGCTCCAGATTTTAATAATGAAGCCATTTTAGTGACGTAATCGGCTCTTAATGAGGGGTCTAATGCACAAAAAAATGTTTGTTCTAATATTAGGTCAAATTCACAGACTTCTAAATCAAAAAAGTCTGCACAAATGAGTTGGTTTTTTGGAAAATCAGGACAAGCTTTTTCAATAGCGGCCAGTGGTTGTGTTGCAATATCAACCACATAGGTGTTTAAGTAGCCTTTGTTAAATAGATAAATGGCTTCATACCCCATTCCAGCGCCTGGAATTAAAACCTTCAGCTCTTTGTTCTGCTTGTTAGGCAGGTCCAATTGGTCTATAATGGCTTTAATTGGCGGCGAAATGCTTTTTAAGTCCCATTTTCTATCTTTGTTGGAATATCTCTCTTCCCAATATTCTTTATTAAACATCTGCTTGCTCATCCTCTTCATGATCTTGGGTATAATCTGAAAGATCTCTTCTTTCTTTTTTAGTGGGCCTACCTGTGCCTCTTTTTCTGTAGTGTTCTTGTGCTAAAGCAGTTATTTTTTGCTGTTCCAAGTTTTCTATAGGAGTAGTGTCTTTTCTGTACATGTCAACCAACTTAGCACCCAACCTGCTATCTGGAATATCTAAAACGGTGCATTGAAAGTTAATTTGATTTTTTCTAATGACTAATTTATCCATAGGGTATACCTCTCTGGACGGCTTGGCAATGCCTTCATTTACTCGTATTTGACCTTTTTTACAGGCTTCTGTTGCTATATTTCTGGTCTTGAAGTATCTCAGTGCCCAGAGGTATTTGTCTAAACGCATAAACAATATAAATTCTTTGTTAATGTCTCAGACAAAAATACAAGAAAATTGTATCTTGCGTGCCTTAAATGATTTAGATGTTTATGAATAAGTTTTTTCTTTTTGCCTTGGTGTTACTAATAGCGACTTCTTGTTCTAAAAATGAAATAGTAGGTGTAGAAACTGTACCACCTAAGGCGCTTAGTATAGTAGAATCAGAAAATGAATTAGATATTAAGGCTTTTTTGGAAACACACTTTTATAACTATGAGTCTTTTGAAAACCCTCCTGCTGGTTTTGACTTTAAGGTAAGAGTAGACACTATAGCCGGAGAGAACCTTTCTAAGACGCCACTTTCTTTAATGATGAAGTCAGAAATTATATCTATAAACTCAGATTTTTTTGGTCTTAAAACCAAAGAAATTGTAGACCATACTTTTTATTATTTAGTAGTGAGAGAAGGAGCTAGTGGTATTTCTCCAACTATTGGAGATTCTACTCTTTTAAAATATCAGGGTAGTTTTTTAAATGGAAAATCCTTTGACGCGTCTACAACTTTTATATGGCAGTATCTACCTTTTACTATTAGAGGCTATCAATTAGGCACCTCTAAGTTAAAGGCAGGTTTAAATGTGGTAAGTCATCCAGATGGGACCACCTCTTTTTCTGACAGTGGTATTGGCTTATTTGTCTTTCCTTCTGCCTTGGCATATTACAATTCGTCTTCTGGGACAATACCAGCATATGAGCCACTTGTTTTTACAGTAGAGTTAGGAAAGTATATAAAAGATACTGATTTTGACAATGATGGAATTCCATCTATCATGGAAGACTTAAACGGAGATGGTATTTTGGGTAACGACAATACAGACGCAACAGAAGAGGCTAAATCTTTCCAACAAGCAGTGGCTAATCATGCAGACTCTGACGATGACAACGATGGTATTCCTACCAGAGAAGAGATTGTAATTAACGCAGATGGGAGCATTAGTTTTCCAGATTCTGACGGGGATGGAATTCCAGATTACTTAGACAAAGACTAGCCCCTAAAGCGCATAAGAGAGCGCAAAAATAATCTGAGAAGGTCTAGTATCTATTAAGCTCTCTGAAATGGTACTTATGTTATTGTTAATAAGTTGTATTTCATTAGGACTTAAGCCCCTTTCAAATCTCACATCTAGTCCTAAACGACCTAAATTAATTCCTGCACCAAATTGAAAACCAATAGTGGTGTTCTTTCCAAGGTCTTTTAATCCTACTCCTTTTACATCAAAGTCATTGGATAAAACCAATTGTAAAGATGGGCCTGCAAACAGATGTAGAGGGCCCAATAACTCGTACCCTAACAAAATAGGAAAGTCAACCTTAGACTGGCTGTAAATTCCTTTTGAACCAGAAAAATCATAAGCGCTTTCTGTATGAGTATACACTAACTCTGGCCTTAGGTAAAAAACAGGAAGATTCATTTTAGCATATACTCCCAAGTGGTAGCCCATTTTTTGCTCAGAGCCTGCAATAATATTATTTGCTGCAGAAGTGATAGATGTTTTTAAATCTCCATTTTGGTTGTAATTTAAACCCCCTTTAATACCCAGTCCTGTTACTTTTTGCGCATTTAAATGACAACTTATAAACAGAACAGCGACAATTATTATATTTTTCATTAGTTTTAATTTAAAACAAAAACGCACTTTAAGTTCTAATAAGAAGTAAAATGCGCTTAAGCTATTTGAATAAATAACGTACTTATTTACGTTTTATTACTTTTTCTGCTGCTATGCTTATGGTGGTGTGGTTTAGCCCATACTTATCCATCAGTTGCGCGGGGGTTCCACTTTCTCCAAAAGTGTCATGGGTTCCAATAAATTCTTGAGGAGTTGGGAGTTGAGCAGCTAAAGTTCTAGCTACACTTTCCCCTAAACCTCCAAGTATGTTGTGTTCTTCTGCAGTCACTACACAACCTGTTTTGGAAACAGAGGCCAAAATAGCCACTTCATCTAGAGGTTTTATTGTGTGAATGTTAATCACTTCTGCACTAATCCCTTTTTCTGCCAATGTTTCTGCTGCCAGTAAAGCTTCCCAAACTAGGTGTCCGGTAGCAATTATAGTCACGTCTGTTCCTTCTAGGAGTAGTATGGCTTTCCCTATTACAAAAGGAGCTTCTGAAGGTGTGAAATTGGCTACTGCTGGCCTTCCAAATCGCAGGTAAACAGGCCCCTGATAATCTGCAATAGCAATTGTGGCTGCTTTGGTTTGGTTGTAGTCACAGGTGTTAATTACCACCATGCCTGGGAGCATTTTCATGAGTCCAATATCTTCTAAAATTTGGTGAGTAGCACCATCTTCTCCTAAGGTAAGCCCAGCGTGAGAAGCACAAATTTTTACATTTTTATTTGAATATGCTACAGACTGTCTAATTTGGTCATAGACCCTTCCTGTAGAGAAATTTGCAAAGGTACCCGTGAATGGAATTTTCCCCCCAATAGTTAGCCCAGCTGCAATTCCTATCATATTAGCCTCTGCAATTCCTATCTGAAAAAACCTTTCTGGATTTTCTTCAATAAATTCATCCATTTTTAAAGAACCAATAAGGTCTGCACACAGGGCTACCACATTTGGGTTGGTTCTTCCTAAGTGAGCTAATCCAGCTCCAAAACCGCTTCTAGTGTCTATTTTCCCGCTATCTGTATATTTTTTCATCTGTATTGGTTTTAGTAGTCCCCTAAGGTTTCTGGATTTTGTGTTAATGCGTTTGCCAATTGGTCATTATTTGGTGCTTTTCCGTGCCACGCATGCGTGTGCATCATGAAATCTACTCCATTTCCCATGACAGTGTGCATGAGTACACATACGGGCTTCCCTTTTCCAGTAAGTGCTTTTGCAGCTTTTAAACCTTCAAGAATGGCTCCCATGTCATTTCCTTTTTTTATTGAAAGCACTTCCCAATCAAAGGCAATAAATTTAGCGGCTATATCTCCCATATGGAGTACATGGTTTGTAGAGCCGTCAATTTGTTGGCCATTCAGGTCTATAGTTGCAATAAGGTTGTCTACCTTTTTTGCTGAAGCATACATAATGGCTTCCCAGTTTTGCCCTTCCTGCAACTCACCATCTCCATGTAAACTATACACTAAATGTGAGTCTTTATTTAATTTTTTTGCTTGAGCAGCACCAATAGCTACAGACATTCCTTGGCCTAGAGATCCAGAGGCTATTCTAATACCAGGCAAGCCTTCATGCGTAGTAGGGTGGCCTTGAAGTCTAGAATTAATAAGTCTAAAGCTGTTAAGTTCATCTATTGGAAAGTACCCGCGGCGTGCTAAAACGCTGTAAAAAACAGGAGAAATATGGCCGTTAGACAAAAAGAAAAGATCTTCTCCTGTTCCGTTCATATTAAATCCATCTTTTAATTCCAGAACCTCATTGTAAAGGGCTACAAAAAATTCTGCACATCCAAGTGATCCTCCGGGGTGTCCTGAGTTTACCTTGTGTACCATACGCAAGATATCTCTTCTGACCTGCGTAGTTAAATTGTTTAAATCTGTAATGTTTGACATCTTGTGTGGATTGTTTAAGCCCTGTAAAAATAAGTCCCTTGTGTGGGCTACACAAGAGGAGTTGTTAGTATTTATCAACGAAAAAGCTAGTTATTTTATGAAACACTTAGGTGTATACTCACGGGGGGTTTACTATATTTGCGGCTAGATTTATAAAGTTTGAAATTTAATTTATCCCATAAAGACCCTCAATCCAAGGCCAGGGCTGCCACTTTAGAAACAGATCACGGCATTATTGAAACCCCAATTTTCATGCCCGTAGGTACTGTTGCCTCCGTAAAAGGAGTGCATCAGCGTGAGCTTAAAGAAGATATTAAACCAGATGTTATTTTAGGAAACACCTATCATTTATACCTAAGACCTCAAACCAATATTTTAGAAAAAGCAGGTGGTTTACACAAGTTTATGGGTTGGGATAAAAATATTCTGACAGACAGTGGTGGTTACCAAGTCTATTCTCTTTCTTCCAATAGAAAGATTAAAGAGGAGGGAGTAAAGTTTAAGTCTCATATTGATGGTTCCTTTCATGTTTTTACTCCTGAAAATGTTATGGAAATTCAAAGAAAAATAGGAGCAGATATTATTATGGCTTTTGACGAGTGTACTCCTTACCCCTGTGACTACTCTTATGCTAAAAGATCTATGCACATGACCCACAGATGGTTAGAGCGTTGTTTAACTCACTTAGATAAAACACCTTTAATTTATGACTACCAACAGACTTTTTTTCCTATTGTTCAGGGATCTACATATAAAGATTTAAGAAAACAATCTGCAGAGTATATTGCATCAGTAGGAGCAGAGGGAAACGCCATTGGTGGTCTTTCTGTAGGAGAACCTGCCGATGAAATGTACGCCATGACAGAGGTAGTGTGTGAGGTGTTGCCAGAAGACAAGCCTCGCTACTTAATGGGGGTGGGTACGCCTATTAATATTTTGGAGAACATAGCTTTAGGAATAGACATGTTTGACTGCGTCATGCCTACCAGAAATGCTAGAAATGGAATGCTTTTTACTGCGCATGGCACTATTAATATCAAGAATAAAAAATGGGAAGCAGATTTTTCTGCTATAGATGAAATGGGGCATACCTTTGTAGACACTGAGTACTCCAAAGCCTACTTAAGGCATTTGTTTATAGCCAAAGAATACTTAGGCAAGCAAGTAGCCACCATTCACAACCTTGGTTTTTATATGTGGTTGGTTCGTACTGCAAGAGAAAAAATTATAGCTGGAGAATTTGCAGCTTGGAAACAAATAATGGTGTCACAAATGGATAAACGTCTTTAAATTGAAAATTTTAGATTGGTACATTCTCAAGAGATATTTGCTCACTTTTTCGGTGATGCTTATGCTCTTTGTGCCCATAGGAATTATGGCCAACCTGGCAGAGCAAATAGGTAAGATTATAGACAACAATGCTCCTGTGGATGAAATTGTGGCCTATTACGGTAATTTCACCATTTATATAGGCAGCCTACTCTTCCCAATATTCTTATTTCTATCTGTTATTTTCTTTACATCTAAGCTAGCGAACAATACAGAAATTGTTGCTATTTTAAGTTCTGGAGTTTCTTTTAATAGATTTTTAAGACCCTATTTCATTGGTGCAAGTCTTATTGCAGTACTCATGTTTTTTATGGTGATGTTTATTGTGCCCCAAGCTAGTAAGGGTTACAATGAATTTATTTTTAAGTACTTAAGAAAGGGTAAAGAAGATAGGGTAACCAATAATATTTTTAACCAGATTAACGATCAGGACTTTTTATATGTTAGCAGTTATGACCCAAGCAGACAGAGGGGATATAATTTCACCTTGGAACATTTTAATGAGAAAAATGAGCTAGAGTATAAAATTTCTGCAGCTACTATTCGCTGGAGAGAAAAAGATTCCACATACCAGCTAACCAGCTTTGAAAATAGAAGTTTTTCAGATAGTCTTTCTAGGGTAGCATCTAAAGCCACTTTAGACACTGTGTTTAATTTTAAAATATCAGATTTAACACCTGTATCGTACATAGCAGAAACTAAAAATCTCATTGAGCTCAATGAATTTATTGAGGACCAGAAAAGAAAAGGCGCTAGCAATATTAACACTTATATTATGGTCAAATATAAACGCTGGGCTTTGCCATTTACCGCATTTATTCTCACTTTTATTGCAGTGGGGGTTTCTGCAGCTAAGAGAAGAGGTGGAATGGGAGTAAACCTAGCCTTTGGTATTTGTGTGGCCTTTATTTACATCTTTTTTGACAGGGTCTTTGGTACTTTAGCACAGCAGTCTGGCTTATCTCCTTTAGTAGCCATTCTAATCCCTAATATTGTCTTTAGTTTTATAGCTATTTATCTGTTAAACAATGCCAAACGCTAACCTTAAGCACTTTGCTCACCTTCACATTATAGTATTTATTTGGGGTTTTACTGCAGTCATTGGAAAGCTTATTTCTATAGATGCTTTACCTCTTGTTTGGTATAGGATGGCTATGGCTATGGTCATAGTGTTTTTTTATATTAAGTGGAAGAATTTCTCTTTCCTTTTAAAAAAACGGACCATTTTATCTCTCTTGGGAACGGGAGTGATTATTGCGCTACATTGGGTAACCTTTTTTAAGGCTATTAAGCTTTCTAATGTTTCTATTGCGCTTGCCTGTATGTCTGTTGGTGCTTTATTTGCAGCTATTTTAGAGCCATTTTGGTACAATAGGAAAATGATTGGGTATGAGGTAATCTTTGGAGGCTTAGTTGTATTAGGACTTGGTGTTATTTTTAAAGTAGAGACTCAGTATTGGCAGGGAATTATACTAGCAGTGTGTTCTGCCTTTCTGGTAGCTGTCTTTTCTTTGCTCAATGGCAAATTCATCGCCAACTATAAGCCTTCAATTATTGTTTTTTATGAAATGACTGGAGGGGTTTTGGCACTCAGTTTGTATTTGGCTTTAAGCGGTTCTTTTAACGTTTCATTTTGGGATATTTCTATATCAGATTTTTGGTATTTATTTCTATTAGCCTCTATTTGTACTGCTTACGCTTTTATAGCTTCTGTTAAGTTAATGGTTTTTATTAGTCCTTATTCTGTCATGCTAACCACCAATTTAGAGCCTGTTTATGGAATTGTGCTAGCTTTTATGGTCTTTGGAAGTAGTGAACAAATGACTCCTTTGTTCTACGTAGGGGCCAGTCTTATTTTGCTTACTGTAATTGCAAATGGGATTTTAAAAAATAAGCCTACTTTAAAAACTAAAACTTAGGGGTAGCTTTATAGCATATAAATTTTATATTTGTAGGTTATTACCAATTAAAACACCCTATGGAGTATTTAGATTTTGAGATTCCTATTAAAGAGCTAGAAGACCAGTTAGACAAGTGTGTGATTATAGGAGAAGATAGTGGCGTAGATGTCTCCCAAACCTGTAAACAGATTGAAAAAAAATTACAAGAAACAAAAAAAGATATCTACAAAAACCTCACTGCCTGGCAGCGAGTTCAACTGTCTAGACATCCTAACAGGCCATATACCTTAGACTATATTAGAGCTATTTGTGGAGAGAGTTTTTTAGAGCTCCACGGAGATAGAAATGTAAAGGATGACAAAGCCATGATTGGTGGTTTGGGAAAGATAGGAGATCAAACCTATATGTTCATAGGACAGCAAAAAGGGTATAACACTAAAACAAGACAGTACAGAAACTTTGGAATGGCAAACCCTGAGGGCTACAGAAAAGCTTTAAGGCTTATGAAGTCTGCGGAGAAGTTTGGTATTCCTGTAGTGGCTTTAATAGATACACCAGGTGCTTATCCCGGAATAGAAGCAGAAGAAAGAGGGCAGGGAGAAGCCATAGCTAGAAACATATTGGAAATGACTAGGCTTAAAGTGCCTATCATTGTAATGATAATTGGAGAAGGAGCTTCAGGAGGAGCTTTAGGTATTGGTGTGGGAGATCGCGTTCTAATGTTAGAAAACACTTGGTATTCAGTCATTTCGCCAGAGTCTTGTTCCTCTATTTTATGGAGGAGTTGGGAATATAAAGAAATAGCTGCTAGCGCTTTAAAATTAACCGCTACGGATATGAAAAAACTCAAGCTGATAGATGAGATTGTAAGAGAGCCTTCTGGAGGTGCTCACAGTGATAGAGAGAAGATGTTTGAGATTGCTAAAAACAAAATTAGCAGCCATTTTGAGGAATTAAAAAACTTATCCCCAAAAGAATTGGTTGCCCAGCGCATGGATAAATATGCCAATATGGGAGTTTACAACGGTTAATCCCTTTGTTTTAATAGAATTTTAAAAACTGCCGTTTTTTAACGGCAGTTTTTTTTTTGGTTATGAACAAATTTTGTAACTTATTAACAGGTAAATTGTGAATGAATGGTGAATAGTCCTCTCTTGTTTTTTCACGATCCTCCCTTCCTAATTACCTACATTAGCACTTATGGAAAACCTCAAGCCTTTACCAAGAAACCAGCCTGTTTCACCGTCTTTAGTGACGCTAGAGAGAGGAAAAATACCCCCTCAAGCTGTTGATTTAGAGGAGGTTGTGCTTGGGGCCATGCTCATAGATAAAAAAGGTGTAGATGAGGTGATAGACATTTTACATCCAGACGTTTTCTATAAAGACGCCCATAGGTTTATCTACGAGGCCATTTTCACTTTGTTTGAAACCTCTGAACCCATAGATTTATTAACCGTTTCTGCTCAATTAAAGAAAGAAGGAAAGCTAGAAGTTGTAGGAGGTGATTTTTACCTCATAAATCTCACTCAAAAAGTAGCTTCATCGGCTCATATTGAGTTTCACGCCAGAATTATACTTCAAAAGTACATACAGAGAAGTCTCATTAAAATTTCTAATGAGATTATTCAAGACGCATATGAAGACGCTACTGATGTTTTTGATCTTCTTGACGCAGCAGAATCTAAGCTGTATGACGTGACCCAAGGGAACTTAAAACGTTCTGCAGAAACTGCTCAAAACTTAGTAATTCAAGCTAAGAAAAGGATAGAGGAAATTGCAAATAAAGAAGGGCTTAGTGGTATTCCATCTGGATTTGACAAACTAGATAAATTAACCTCTGGTTGGCAGCCCAGTGATTTAATTATTGTGGCTGCTAGGCCAGGCATGGGTAAAACAGCGCTTACGCTTTCTATGGCTAGGAATATTGCAGTAAACAACAACCTTGGAGTGGTTTTTTTCTCCTTAGAAATGTCTTCTGTTCAGTTAATTACGAGACTTATTTCTTCCGAAACAGGTCTATCTTCTGAAAAACTGAGAACTGGTAAATTAGAAAAACATGAGTGGGAACAATTAAATGTAAAAGTAAAAGCTTTAGAAAAAGCCCCTCTTTTTATAGATGACACCCCCTCTTTATCTATTTTTGATTTAAGAGCAAAGGCTAGGAGGTTGGTTTCTCAGCACGGAATTAAACTTATCATTATTGACTACTTGCAATTAATGACCGCTGGAAACAGCCAAAAAGGAGGCGGAAATAGAGAACAAGAAATCTCAACTATTTCAAGAAACCTAAAAGCCTTGGCAAAGGAGCTTAATATTCCAGTGATTGCACTTTCTCAATTATCTAGAGCTGTAGAAACAAGGGGAGGTTCTAAACGTCCTATTCTCTCGGACTTAAGGGAGTCTGGAGCCATAGAACAAGACGCAGATATTGTGTCTTTTATCTACCGCCCAGAATATTATAAAATAGAAGAATGGGATGACGAGGAAAGATCTCCTACAGACGGTCAGGCAGAGTTTATTGTAGCCAAACACCGTAATGGAGGTTTAGATAATATTAGATTAAAGTTTATTGGAAATCTAGGTAAATTTGACAACTTAGACACTTTTGACACCCCTTTTGAGTTTCAGTCTAAGATTAATAACAGTCAAGAATCTAATCCTTTCATCACTAAGGATCTGCCTACTCCTAATGATGCATTTGGCTCGCCAGATTCTGATGATGTACCTTTTTAAATAAATCTAGACTAATTATAACGTATAGCTTGTGAAAAGCATCCATAGCAATGCTTTATACCAGATTTAATAATTCTTCAAGGACTTTTTCTACGCCTCCAGCAGTATTAGAAGCGGTTTTATAATTGGCGGCTTTTAGAACATTAGGGTGTGCATTTTCCATAGCAAAGCTAAAGTGAGCTTGTGCCATCATTTCTAAATCGTTGTTGTAATCTCCAAAGACCATGGTTTGCTGTGGACTTATACCAAGACTTTTCTGAAGTTTATTAAGGGCGAATCCTTTATTTGCATTTGGATGAGACAGATCTACCCAATTTGGTCCAGAGACCTTAATTTGAATGTGCGCTTCTAATGGAAGGACAGCTGGGTAAATATACTTTTCTGAACTGTCAAAGTGGTAAATGGCAATTTTGAGCACCTCTTCAGTGCACTTTTCCAGCTGGTCAATTACATTAAAGTGAGAATAGTACTCCCTTAAAATGGATTCAAATTTTTCCTGTCCTCTAGCAATAAATGCGGATCCATTGGTACAAAGTACGGGGTACATATTTATTTGCTTACTCAATAGTTCCAAGGTTTTCTTTAAGTGTGATAAAGGGTAGGGAGTGCATACCGTTTTACCCATATGCGAGGTCATGGCTCCATTTTCTGCTATTACAGTTAGATCAGCAGCTATAGGTGCTAATTTTTCTACTATACTGTTGTGCTGTCTGCCGCTAGCAGCCACCACGGTAATTCCTTTTTCTTTTAAAGCCCAGAATTGGTCAAAAAACTGCTGGCTTACCTGGTGTTCATTATTTAGTAGCGTGCCGTCCATGTCTGTGACAACCAGTTTTACATCTTTTAATAAGGGTATGCTCATAAGGGGAAGGTAAAAAAAAAATCCCACGCAGAGCGTGGGATTTTTATAAGTGAGAAAGATTTGTACTATTTTAATTTGTCTACTACAGCTTTAAAAGCCTCTGGGTGGTTCATAGCTAAATCTGCTAATACCTTTCGGTTTAACTCTATCTGATTGGCTTTTACTTTCCCCATGAATTCTGAGTAGGACATTCCGTGTAGCCTTGCAGCTGCATTTATACGTGTAATCCATAAGGCACGGAAGTTTCTTTTCTTATTTCTACGATCTCTGTATGCGTAAAGCATTGCTTTCTCTACCGCATTCTTAGCAACAGTCCAAACGTTCTTTCTTCTTCCGAAGAAACCTTTGGCTTGTTTCATTATTTTTTTTCTTCGAGCTCTAGAGGCTACTGAATTTACTGATCTTGGCATTTTTTAATTGTTTTTTGTAGTAGGCGGCAAATAGCGCTTTAAAGCCTAACTCCACGGTTAATAATGATACCTAATTCTATTACTTTAAACGCAATTGAATTTTGATGTTGTTCTCATCTGCTTTGTGCACTAAGCCGGCATGAGTTAATTTAAGCTTCCGCTTTTTAGACTTTTTAGTCAAAATATGACTTTTAAAAGCGTGCTTCCTTTTAATTTTACCAGAACCTGTAAGCTTAAAACGCTTCTTAGCACTGGATTTAGTTTTCATTTTAGGCATTGTCTTCCTATTTATAGTTATCTCACTTATTGTTTTCAGGGCCAATAAATACCCTTGACTACTTCTTAGTTTTTGGAGCTATGAATATAGTCATTCTCTTTCCTTCCAATCTAGGCATTTGTTCTACTTTTCCTAATTCCTCTAACTCAGAGGCTAGTTTTAAGAGTAGAATCTCACCTTGATCTTTGTACACAATAGAACGTCCTTTAAAGAAAACATAAGCCTTAAGCTTGGCGCCATCTTTTAAAAATTTCTCTGCGTGTTTCTTTTTAAATTCATAATCATGGTCATCTGTCTGAGGACCAAAACGAATTTCTTTCACTACTACCTTAGTTGCCTTTGCTTTTAAAACTTTTTCTCGTTTCTTTTGCTCGTAAAGGAATTTCTTATAGTCCGTGATCTTACAAACCGGAGGATCTGCCTTAGGAGAAATTTCAACTAAATCTAGTTCTAATTCCTCTGCTTTGACAAGTGCTTCCTTAATATCATAGACACCAACCTCCACGTTATCTCCCACCAAACGAACGCTTGGCGCTAGAATGCTCCTGTTAATGTTATGAGGATTCTTATTTTCCCTTCTCGGCTGCGGCCTAAATCTTTTACGTATTGCTATGGCTTCTAATTTTAGTTAAACAATTTATTTTTTAAAACGGTTTTAAAGTCGTTTCAATCTCTTTTTTTACAATTTCCGAAAACTTTTCTAGTGAAATAGTACCTACTTCCTCTCCTCCATGCTTTCTTACAGAAATGGTCCCGTCTACCGCCTCTTGGTCTCCAACGATCAGCATGAATGGGATTTTACTCATTTCTGCCTCTCTAATTTTCTTCCCAATAGTCTCATTTCTATTGTCAATGAGGGCGCGAATTTCGTCATTTTCTAGTGAATTTAAAACTTTTTCTGCATATTTTTCATGCTTCTCGCTCACAGGAAGTATTACAGCCTGTTGCGGCGTGAGCCATAAAGGGAAATTTCCCCCCGTATGTTCTAATAATAAAGCAATAAAACGCTCCATACTTCCAAAAGGGGCTCTGTGAATCATAACTGGCCTGTGAGACTGATTATCACTCCCTTTGTAGGTTAAATCAAAGCGCTCTGGAAGGTTGTAATCTACTTGAATGGTTCCCAATTGCCATTGTCTGCCCAAAGCATCTTTTACCATGAAATCTAATTTTGGACCGTAAAAAGCAGCTTCACCAGCTTCTATAACAAAATTAAGCCCTTTTTCTTTGGCAGCATTTATAATAGCATTTTCTGCTTTTTCCCAATTTTCTACAGAACCAATATATTTTTCCGGCTTTTCTAAATCTCTTACAGACACTTGAGCAGTGTAATTATCAAAGCCCAAAGACCTGAGAACATATAAAGAAAGGTCAATAACATTTTTAAATTCTTGATCAAGTTGGTCAGGAGTGCAAAAAATATGAGCATCGTCTTGCGTAAACCCCCTCACTCTAGTAAGACCGTGAAGTTCTCCACTTTGTTCATACCTATATACAGTACCAAACTCTGCAAAACGCTTAGGGAGTTCTTTATAGCTAAAGGGCTTACTGTTGTAAATTTCACAGTGATGTGGGCAGTTCATAGGCTTTAATAAAAACTCTTCATCCATTTTAGGAGTTTTTATTGGTTGGAAGCTATCTTCTCCGTATTTGGCATAGTGACCAGAAGTCACGTAAAGTTCTTTTTGACCAATATGAGGGGTTACTACCATTTCATAGCCCGCTTTTTTCTGTGCCTTTTTTAAAAAATTTTCCAAGCGCTCTCTTAACGCAGCTCCTTTAGGGAGCCAAAGTGGCAATCCCTGACCCACTTTTTGAGAGAAAGTAAAAAGTTCCATTTCCTTACCTAGCTTTCTATGGTCTCTTTTCTTAGCTTCTTCTAAAAGCTCCAAGTATTCTGTAAGCTCCTTTTGTTTTGGAAAAGAAATACCGTAGACCCTAGTGAGCTGAGGTTTGTTTTCATCACCCCTCCAATAAGCACCAGCTACGCTTAATATTTTAATAGCCTTTACAATTCCTGTATTTGGAATGTGTCCACCCCTACAAAGGTCAGTAAAGCTGTCGTGGTCGCAAAACGTAATACTACCGTCCTCTAAGTTTTCTATAAGCTCTACTTTATAAGGATTGTTCTCTTTTGTGTATTTGTCTAAAGCTTCTTTTTTGCTTACGGGACGCATATGGAATTCATGTTTCCCCCGTGCAATTTCCAAAGCCATTTTTTCAATGTCTCCAAAGTCCTTTTCAGAGATCACCTGACCGTTTGCAAGAGCCACGTCGTAATAAAAACCGTTGTTTATAGCAGGGCCTATTGTTAAATTTACGCCAGGATATAGCCTTTCTAGCGCCTGGGCTACTATGTGAGAGGTAGAGTGCCAGAAAGCCTTTTTGCCAAATGCATCATTCCAGGTAAATAACACCAAACTACCATCTTCCTCTAAAGGAGTTTTTGTTTCTACAACCGTATTGTTATAACTGGCAGATATTACATTGCGTGCCAATCCCTCACTAATACTCATAGCCACGTCCATAGGAGTGGCACCTTTATTAAATTCCTTTACGGATCCGTCTGGTAAGCTTACTTTTATCATCTTTGATTATATAGGATATAGAGGCGCAAATATAGCACCATCTATTCACGCGAACAATATTCCGCCTTCATTTTACACTATTCAAGGTGTATTTTATTTCAAGCGTACAAATAGGACTGAGTTGTTTTTAGGGCTCCCGCCCGATGCCACACCCCACCTACAAACTTTTTATTTACTGTAACTAACTGTAAAATAGGGGTGTGAGGGAGTCTTTGTAAAAAGATCATTTTTTTTTTGATTTAGATGGTGTATAAGCAGAAAAGCGGTTGTATATTTGCAGCCGCTTTGGGAGACAGAGTGACAACAAAAAAGAAAGTTCATAGACATATTGGAAAGACAGCAGATGTAATTTTTAACGGAATTGCATCAAAAAGATTGAATTAAATTATCCTACAAAGAGTTGGGGAGCGGGTTTTTCATATGGTTGTTAGAAATTATTTAACAAACAACGATGAAGAGTTTGATCCTGGCTCAGGATGAACGCTAGCGGCAGGCCTAACACATGCAAGTCGAACGGTAACAGGAATTAGCTTGCTAATTTGCTGACGAGTGGCGCACGGGTGCGTAACGCGTATACAATCTACCTTTTGCTGAGGGATAGCCCAGAGAAATTTGGATTAATACCTCATAGTATTATTGAATGGCATCATTTAATAATTAAAGGTTACGGCAAAAGATGAGTATGCGTACCATTAGTTTGTTGGTAAGGTAACGGCTTACCAAGACTACGATGGTTAGGGGTCCTGAGAGGGAGATCCCCCACACTGGTACTGAGACACGGACCAGACTCCTACGGGAGGCAGCAGTGAGGAATATTGGACAATGGACGAGAGTCTGATCCAGCCATGCCGCGTGCAGGAAGACTGCCCTATGGGTTGTAAACTGCTTTTATACAGGAAGAATAAGGTCTACGTGTAGACTGATGACGGTACTGTAAGAATAAGGACCGGCTAACTCCGTGCCAGCAGCCGCGGTAATACGGAGGGTCCGAGCGTTATCCGGAATTATTGGGTTTAAAGGGTCCGTAGGCGGATGATTAAGTCAGGGGTGAAAGTTTGCAGCTCAACTGTAAAATTGCCTTTGATACTGGTTATCTTGAGTTGTATTGAAGTAGGCGGAATATGTAGTGTAGCGGTGAAATGCATAGATATTACATAGAACACCAATTGCGAAGGCAGCTTACTAAGTACTAACTGACGCTGATGGACGAAAGCGTGGGTAGCGAACAGGATTAGATACCCTGGTAGTCCACGCCGTAAACGATGGATACTAGCTGTTCGGGACCTTGAGTTCTGAGCGGCTAAGCGAAAGTGATAAGTATCCCACCTGGGGAGTACGTTCGCAAGAATGAAACTCAAAGGAATTGACGGGGGCCCGCACAAGCGGTGGAGCATGTGGTTTAATTCGATGATACGCGAGGAACCTTACCAGGGCTTAAATGTAGTCTGACAGCTTTAGAGATAGAGTTTTCTTCG
>Ga0209702_10000394_pt1 | contig 90199 bp, 60 predicted proteins | sample FRY01_FD_187210 | JGI IMG/M metagenome (GOLD analysis project Ga0209702, IMG submission 187210) | Freshwater microbial communities from Lake Fryxell liftoff mats and glacier meltwater in Antarctica - FRY-01 (SPAdes) (version 2) | ecosystem: Environmental > Aquatic > Freshwater > Ice > Glacier... | reverse complement strand
CCCGACAAGCCTAATCAGCGAGGACGGCAAATGACATTCAGGGAGTCGGATGGCCGCATAGTACCGAGGAAGTCCGGCCTCCAGCCGGATGGAACGAAGCCGAGTAATATCGGTGCAGGGAAGGCGGCCAGGCCATTGCATGATCCAGACCGAGCACCGCCCGTACTCAGAGACGGACCTTCGGTGAACTGTGTTGTTCATTGCTGACGCGGGCGGCTGGATCACATCCACCAACCGTCTCGCAGAGGAAGTGCGGTGGACAAGTAACGGCTGGGAGCCGGATGCGTTAACGGCGCACGTCCGGATCTACGAGGGGGCGACCTCAATTGTGCATGGACACAATATTGTGACACCACCACGGGAAACCCGGTGGCAAACAGGGAAAACAAACCGTATCCTAAACACAAAAGAATAGCCCTACTCACCGCCGAGCAACGGTGGTGCGTTTTCACACTAAACATGGTCACTCGCCGCAACCGCGTGATCGCAGTCGTTCGCCTCGAATGATGACTCTAAATGTCGCTCGCTCCGATACAAATTGAGCTTCCTCCATTAAAACGTTTGGGGACGCATTATTCGTCTATGACAAACGTACAGGCTCGGCTTGAACCCGGCGTCATACAATTGATTTCTGCCCCAGTATCATTGGCTGCGTTGTTGCTCTGGACTCTTTGCACCGCTTCACTGCTGTTTCTCTTTGTCTACGCCACCTGGCCACAGGCTTCAATTCAGATGGGACCGCTTGCTGCTCCTGGTTATGCGGCAATCATTGTTTTAGCATTGATTGGACCAGTTGTGATGTCCTGCTTTCACAATTCGAAATGCGCACGGGAGAATCCATATCTCGATCTAGACATGGAGAAGAATATTGTCACCGTACGTAATGGTCAAATTTCATTTCCATTGTCCAATGTTCACTCTTTGGTTGCCGCTGCCATCCCTGATTCAGAAGGCGGAACCGTGGCAGAACTACAACTCTTCATCCGACGCGATGACGAACTGATTGCGGAGCTGGTTTGTACTCGGTACAGCAGTTCATCGCGACGGGCTTTCGGCAAGGCTCTGTCTGCCATTGCGACACACTGTCCATTTCCTGCAATTATTGTTGAACCAACGGGTTTCCTCCGGCGTGGGCCAATGGCTACAAACCAGCTCTGAACGCCACCGCCAAAGTGGGCCGAACAAAGCCATGCAGGTGCGGACTGGAAATGTTTTAAAGACAAGCGGGTGAGATTCCCGTCGGAGTAGCTCTTAGCCAGAGGCTTCGTATCGAGTGTTGCAGCGAGTTTATAAGTAGCGTGAAGCCGTAATACTGGCGACGTTTCGAAGTGACTCGTTGAAGCACGGTGTTCAATCTTTTTGGGGCAGAAAGGATTGTGAGGACGAAAGGCATCGACTGGCTGTCGAGCCCTGAATGGTATTGAGCTCCACTGTTTTCTCTTGTTCGGGGCATTGTTCCTGTTGGATCAGATCACGAAAGTGGCCTTAGTGCGACAGCGGGTGTGAGCCCGGGTCCAGTCACTGGTGATCGTCGCCCAAGGTGTGTTCACGCTGGAAGGCAATACTGGTCGTCGCGTCATGGCGAGTGACGACCGGGGCCCCGGAGTCGAAGGCCCGTTCGCGCATCACATCCTGTCATCAAAGCAACCAGTGAGAGCCTGTGATTTCTTGAGCCCGCGAACATCCCGTTCGCCCGGGTTCGAGTATGCCCCGCCAAGCGGAATAAGCGAGGCTGGCAAATGAATCACAGGCAGTCGGATCGACGAATAGTACCGTTGCGGCTCAGTTCCCTGAGCCAAACGAAGCCGGGTAATGCCGGTGCAGGGAAGGCGTCGAGGCCATCACGCGGATTCATCAATCCATCAACCGCACTCAGTGGCGAATCGGCGGTGTATGATCGATTGAACCGCATCAAAGACCGAGCCGAACATTCTCCGCAGGAGGTTTTCAATAATCTCTTTTCGATGCTCAACATCGATCTGCTGCGGCTGGCGTTCGGACGGCTCAAGCGTGGAAAAGCGCCCGGAGTCGATGGCGTCACGGTGGAAGATTATGCGGTGGATCTGGAGCACAATCTTCAGTCACTGCATCAACGTCTTCATCGCGGCAGCTATCGACCTCAGCCGAGTCAGCGTCGTGACATTCCGAAAGGTAATGGCAAAACGCGACCGTGGAAGACAAGCTCGTCCAGCGAGCTGTCGTGATCATTCTCGAACGCATCTACGAAGTCGATTTCTGCGACACATCGTATGGTTTCCGTCCGAAGCGATCGTGCCACATGGCATTGGCCGAACTTGGAAAGATCATCGCGACGAAGAAAGTGAACTGGATCTCAGACGCAGACATTAAAGGATTTTTCGATAACGTGTCTCACGAAAAGCGCGGTGAGCTTCTGCGACAGTGTATCGGTGATCCTCGGATGCTGCAGCTGATTGAACGTTTTCTGCAAGCGGGCGTGATGATCGAAGGCCGGCGTCATGAAACGGACGACGGTGTTCCGCAGGGTTCTGTGCTTTCCCCTTTATTTCTGGGGTTCACGCACTACTGTGGACAAAGTCGCGCGAACAGATTCAAACTGAAGAGGCGCACGGCAAAGAAGAAGCTGAAAGCAAAACTGCAGGACATGAAGGACTGGCTTCGCAGCCGGTTGATTGTGCCGCTGCGAGAAGTCTGGCCGCTGGTGAACGCGAAACTGACGGGCCATTTCCAGTATTACAACGTCAATGACAATTGGCCGTCGCTGGAGAAATACCGTCGCCTCGTTTCGCGTCTGTGTTTCCGCTGGCTGCGTCGCCGCAGTCAAAAAGGGAAGACGCTGAGCTGGTCTGACTACTACCAACTGCTTTCCGCTCACCCTTTGGCCACGCCAGGACGGATCACGGATCTCATCGCGATGGCTAAGTAAACGCAATGGTGCAGGCCACTTTGACAGGTGATGGCTGGGAGCCGGATGCGTTAACGGCGCAAGTCCGGTTCTGGGAGGGGTTGACGTATCAATCGAACACGGATGAAATATTGTGGCACCACACCGGGAAACCAGTGGACAACAGAGAACACAAACCTCATCCTACATTCGAAAGACGTCGATCTACTCGCCCAGAGTTGCGGTATCCTGCTGCGCGAAATGGTTAATCAGCAGCCGCAACCTGCTGATCTTCGTCGTTCTGCAGTAATCGGAATCAAAGGCTCTCAGCATTGGATCGCTCTTTTATGTGGCCGTTTTCCTCGAAGAAGAAGAAGGCCACTCCGATCCCCACAATTCGCTGTGGTAACATCTCTGTCCGTTGGAATGCTCAGTTGTATTGGTGGCAGTTTTCTGATGGAGAGATCGACTATTCACTTGCTGGTCCCGAATTTGATGTCGCCGTCCTGAATTCACTAGTTCTCGTAAGAAGGTGGCTGACGGGTCTTGACAAGGAAATCGATGCAGAAATCAAGAAGCACCTTGAAGAGTGGTGTGAGTGGACCGGGGAGAAACATGTTGTCAGTATTGAGGTGTTGAACTTGGCAAGGAAGAATGAGATCGATATTGCTTACGCAGGAGGCGACAATTGGGGCGATCTCGGCGTGAACATCGTCATCAGCGACGGTAAAATCATACACTCATACGCCGGAGACTGAAGCGGCGCCGCCCCTTACTGCGTCGCTAAGAAACTGCATAACAAAGATCGGGACAGGGACCCGGATTGCTCCGAGGCCCCTCCCACACCACCCGGCGTGCGGGTCCGCACCGGGCGGTTCATCTCCTTGCAGTGAGCTTCTGCCAGATTGTGAATAGATTCGCCAGTCCATGTCTCTTGAGGCTGTTTTGGGATCGGGCCTGTGCCGCAGGCCCAGCGAGCGACAATGCCTCATGCACCGCCTGACTCGAAGACATTACCAGTCTTCAATGTTAATCACAAGCTTCAGCTTTCGCGTCAGGTAATCTTCAATCGATCGGGCGACTCGCTGAGCAGCTTCGCTGGTTTTGGTGAACACCAGAAAGTCGTCAGCGTAACGCACGAAGTGCAGACCGCGACTCTCTAACTCCTTGTCGAAGTCATCCAGAAGGATGTTGTTTGATCACGGGCCAGTGCTCAATGACAATCGCTTTGTGATTAAAGTAGCCGTCACTCTCTGAGTGACGAATGCCAAGGGCCGCGTTTTGCGGCCTGCCTCACTCGGAGAGTGAGGTCTACTATGTGAAATCAGTGCCATTGGGCCGGTGCTCGCGACAGTGGTCCGGGAACTCTTCGATCGTGATCCCATCGGGGCCAGGGAGAATGGCGTGGACTTAACGTATTTTCTTGTAGGGGAACTCGCCAGGAGTTTCGGTTTTCCCTGCAAAAATGGGCTGCCGAAAGTCTTGGCGACTTCCGCTACGAATTAAGCTGCCGAAAGTCTTGGCGACTTCCGCTACGGATTAAGCTGCCGAAAGTCTTGGCGACTTCCGCTACGGATTAAGTCCACGCCATTTGCGTCCAAGGGCTCCGCGGTTCGATCGCACGTTGTTCCAGGCACGCACGAGATTGTCCGGATCAACAATTTTCTCCATTAACAATGCTGAAGAATGCTCCAGGGTTTTCGACATCATGGCCGCTTTCGAACGGGATAACGGGACGCAGCTCATTGATTCAGAAATGAGTTGGTCCCCTTTCTTTGCTTGAGCGAAAAAGTTGACAGAAAATCGACTGTCAAACGCCTCACTCCCAGTCCTCAACAAGTAGCCCCGAGACACGTCCAAACTCGGCAACATTGTTGGTCGCCAGAGTCATTCCATTTGCCCGAGCAATGGCGGCAATGCCCCAAAGAATTGATCAGCAGTCAAATCGAGTCTGTCCGGATCCTCATTCGATGATTCCGTCGCGCCATCCACGACCAGAAAAATGACTTCCGTTCGCCGATTTCGAATCTCGACAGGAACTTCGATCATACTGGCCAACTGCTCGTGGATTTGTCGAATGGCAATCATCGCGTCATCCTGTTTGAGTCACATTCCGACCGCACACCCGCAAATGCCTGGAACCAGCGTCGAAACAATTGTCGTCATTCTATCGTCGGGATTGGCGTAACAGAAGAGGCAAATGCCCTGCCGGACGGGCGTCCTCAACTGCCGGACCGCTGTCAGGCCTCCGTGGAAATCGCCGCGAAGTAACACGGCGGGCTGACGCCGAACTGCTCGTCAAAGTAGCCATCACGCTCCGCCGTGATAGGTCCGGTCGGGTGAACAGGGCGAAACAAACAACGGGGTTTCTCGAATCGTTGCACATGGTGTGAGCTTAGGTTGCTGGCTATTGTCCGTTGGGTGCTCGTCACGGCAGAGCGTGAAGGATACATTTCGCGCTCGCCGGATAATTCCTGTGGTTTGACTGAAACCTGGGACAGTTGAACAATGTGTCCAAGCCAAAGATTCAAATTCTTTGGCTCGATGAAACTACCTGCCTGCAAACCGCTCAGGCAAAGAGTTCATGAATCACCTGGCCATGCACATCCGTCAAACGGAAATCGCGGCCACTGTAACGGAAGGTGAGCTTTTCGTGATTCAGCCCCATCAGATGCAGGATCGTGGCATGCAAATCGTGAACGTGGACTTTGTTCTCAACCGCAGCGAAACCAAATTCGTCTGTTGCTCCGTAGGTCATCCCGCCTTTCACACCGCCACCGGCTAACCACATTGAGAATCCATGATGGTTGTGATCGCGGCCGTTGCCGTTTTCGGCGACCGGAGTTCTGCCAAATTCACCACCCCAGATGATTAATGTGTCCTTCAGCAGATCACGAGCTTTCAGATCGTTGATGAGAGCGGCAATTGGCTGATCGACATCCTTCGCTTTGTTCGCATGCGCCTTGATATCTTCGTGATCGTCCCACGGTTGGCCGTCGCCGTAGTAGACCTGCACCATGCGCACACCACTCTCAACAAGTCGTCGTGCGGCCAGGCAGGCGTCGGCAAATTTCCCGGGACCGTAGGCGTCCTGAGTCTCCTTCGTTTCCTGCTTCAGATCAAACACCTGCTGCGCTTCCGTTTGCATGCGGAACGCCATTTCAAGCGATTCGATACGTGCTTCCAGCGGATTATCGTGTCCGCCGCGACGTTCCAGATGGATTTCATTCATGCGTTTCAACAGATCAAGCTGCTCGCGCTGCGAACTGGATGACAGCCAGGCGTTGTTGATGTGGCGAATGACTTTTGATGGCTCCATATTCGAGTTGTTGATGTGCGTCCCCTGGAAGATGCCCGGCAGGAAGCTATTGCTCCACAACTGAGGTCCAACGACGGGTTTACCGGGACACAACACGACAAAGCCTGGCAGATTCTGATTTTCCGTGCCAAGACCGTACAGCAGCCATGATCCCATCGCGGGGCGAGTCGGCTGAGTTTCGCCGCTGTTCATCATCAACAACGATGGCTCGTGATTCGGGATATTTGTATGCATCGATCGAATGACGCAGATGTCATCAATACATGATCCGATGTGCGGAAAGATGTCACTGACCTCAATGCCAGATTGGCCATATTTCTGAAACTTGAATGGCGACATCAGCAATCCGCCGGTCTTACGTTCCGTCTTCAGATCGGCATTGGGCGGACGCTGGCCGTTGTACTTTTCGAGTGCCGGCTTTGGGTCAAACGTATCGACTTGCGAGGGACCACCGTTCATGAACAGATGGATCACATGTTTTGCACGCGGAGTAAAGTGAGGCAACTTTGGCGCGAGCGGATTGTCGGATTCCACTTCCGCCGCATGCGCCAGCGTTCCATCCTGAGCCAGAATGCCAGCAAGGCCGAGCATTCCCAGACCGGTTCCCATGCGGTGCAGAGACTCACGGCGTGTTAGCGTCCGGTGAAATGGTGACTGATTCATTGTTGGTGAACTCCTCAATCCAGATACATGAATTCATTGCCGCCGAGCAGTACCTGAGCGTACTGTTCCCAGCGAGTGAGCTTGTTGTGTTCGTCCGATTTGATTGCAAGATATGCCAAACCGAGTTCCAGTTCGACGCCTGTGACTGGGCGACTATAGGCCCGCAGGAATGCGTGCCTGATGCGAGCCTCATCGGTATCAGTCGCTTCATTGTGAACGCGTGCGGAAAACGCTTTGGCCTGTTCCACCATAAACGGACTGTTCAGGACGAAAAGCTGTTGCTGCGGGACCGTCGTTTCACTGCGTTTCTCGCTGGTGATGTTGGCATCCGGAAAATCAAACAGACGCAGCAGGTTGTCGAGTTCATGGCGGCTGACTTTGGCATAAATCGTTCGTCGCACATTGTTGGAATCTGCCAGATCGGTTGACGGGCCTCCAGGCGTACGATCCAGCTTTCCGGAAACATCAAGCAACGCATCTCGCCACGCTTCGACATCCAGTCGCCGGCGACTCATCTTCCACAGGAAACGGTTGTCGCCGTCGATGTTGGCATTCGCCTCATTGAACGACGTACTCAGTTGATACGTCGACGACAGCATGATCTCACGATGCAGCGATTTGATGGACCAGCCAGAATCAATAAACCTGGCCGCCAGATAATCCAGCAACTCGGGATGTGTCGGAGCTTCACCCTGCTTTCCGAAATTGCTCGGCGTGCCCACAATCCCGCGACCGAAATGATGCTGCCAGATGCGATTGACTATGACGCGAGCGGTCAACGGATTGTCGTCGCTGGCAATCGCTTCCGCCAATTCACTGCGGCCGCTGCCGTGTGTGAAAAGCGGCTGATCTTCGCCAGCCAAAACAGTCAGAAAACGCCTCGGAGCAACCTCACGCTGATTTGCCGGGTTGCCACGCACAAACACCTTCATGTCGGCGACGTTGGCTTCGGCATACGAATGAGCAATCGGATACATTGCAGGAGCGGACTTCTTCGCCTCTTCCTGTTCGGCCCGCAGTTTCGTGAGTTGATCTTTCTTTTCGCCCGTCAGAAACTTTTCGAGATCATTATCACCCACAGCAAGCGGGCCGTCTTTGCCGAGAACCTTCGTCAGCAGATCTTCGCCGACACCCACAGGACCTTCGACCGGCTTTTCGGTATACACGCTGAATTGAATGCTCGCCTGTTCGCCGCAGCCGCCCTGATCGGAACCGCTGTTATCAAGACCGCCGATGGCTTTAAATCGTTCGTACCCGTCCGGCAGATCGTAAACGATGAGCGATGGAGCATGCGTTCCAATGCCATACGAATAATTCTTGCCACCAACGCGGATTTTTCTGCCTTCGTAGTTACGATCGATCTTCGCCCCTCCAAAGCCTTCCAGCGAAGTCCATTTGAGGTCCGTCAGTTTCAGTTCGCCCGCAGGACCGACTAATCGAGGTTCAAGCCAGTCTGAATGATCGCAACTGTTACCATTGCCGCCTTCGGACACCACAAGAAATAATTGTTTCGCGTTGCGGATATCAACATCGATTCCGGCGGTCGGACGAATCTTCGTCACCAGCGGCGTGACAAAGCGAGGACTTCCCGGTTTGTGAGGTTCGTTCTCGTCAGCCTTCACAAGATTTGATGTGGCAACACCGTCACGGACATCCAGCAAGGACTGAAGGCGCTGTTGAAATTCTGCGGCAACCTTTGTCACTTCTTCCGCTGGGACGGCTTCCTTCGAATCCAATGCAAACCACGAATCCAGCGCGCTGACTTTCCCTTTCTCGCTAGAATCCAGAAAGCTGATCCAGCGTTTGAACAGAAATTCGCTCACATCCGCTTGCTTTGCAAACTCAGCCGTCATCTGCGACTGACCACTGGCCGACGCGACACGATACCGCCACACGGCCTGCATATATTTTGAGATCTCACCGACACGTGATTCCGCAGCGGTTGAATTTTCGTCGGCAAGGAATTTTTTAATAGCTTCCTCGGTCGTCTTTATTCTCTGCTGGCCAGCGTTGTACGCTTCGACATCGTCTGGTTTGCAGAGCGGTGCGTTGTAGAGTTTCGAGCTATTGAAAATTCCCGCCAGCGAATAGTAATCCTGCGTTGGAATCGGATCGAACTTGTGATCGTGACAGCGAGCACATGAGACGGTGAGTCCCAGAAAACCGCGAGTCAGCGTATCGACGCGGTCATCAAGTTCGTCGGCCGCCGCCTTAGCCGCATCACTGTTCTTGTAATACTGAGCGCCGAGTCCAAAGTATCCGAGCGCGACAAGGTTGTCGTAGGAATGATGGGCTTCGACATCGATCAAATCACCAGCGATCTGCAGCTTCACAAACTTGTTGTAAGGCATGTCTGAGTTAAACGCAGAGACAACCCAGTCGCGATATCGATAGCCGTTCGTGTTTGCTGTCACGGAAAATGTATGAGCCTGATCTTCCGCGTACCGTGCGACGTCCAGCCAGTATCGGCCCCAGCGTTCACCGTAATGCTGTGATGACAACAGTCGATCGATGACCTTTGCGAACGCTTCCGGCGAATCGTCCTCAACAAATGCGGCAACTTCTTCCGGCGTGGGCGGCAGGCCCATGAGATCAAATGTCGCGCGGCGAATCAGTTCGATTTTGCTCGCCGGTGCCACCGGATGAAGTCCAAGCTGCTCCATCTTCGCCAGCGTAAAATGATCGATGCTGTTGCCAAGCCAATCTGCCTGCTCCACCTTTGGAAGTTCGGGGTGAGCAATTGGCCGGTACGACCAAAACTGCCGAGCTTCTTCGAAGTTTATCTTTGAAACAGCGACACCGTCACCAGTGCGAGGGTCGGAGGCCCCCATTTCAACCCACGTTACGAAGTCCGCAATTACAGCATCCGGAAGTTTCCCCTTCGGCGGCATCTCAAAAGATTCATGCCGCAGCGCGTTAATCAGCAAACTGTCGTCCACATTCTTTGCGACGACTGCCGGACCAGAATCGCCTCCCTTGAGCGTCGCTGCCCGTGTATCGAGCAACAGTCCGCCTTTGATGTTCTTTGCATCCGCAGAATGGCATTCGTAACAATGCTGCACCAAAACCGGACGAATCTTCGCTTCAAAGAATTCCAGTTGAGCAGGTTCAGTTGGTTCAGCCGGTTTATTCGGTTCCTGAGCAATCGCCGAACCAGAGTAACCAGTGGCGAACACGCCGATAACAATGCCGACAACTTTTAAGCAGCGCATGGCTTTTCCCCGCTGGAACAACGGAGCCGTTTGAAAGGAGGGATGACTGCGGTACTCCATTGAGTACCCAAATCAGTGGATGGAGGGAGCGGCATCAGGACTGCCGTGCCTGTAACCTATCTCCGGAACCGCCCGAATTCAATTTCAAACTCAGGGTAATGGCCGATTCCTGATGCTTTAATCCGTACCTGATCAAAGCTGCAGAACTTAGGATTGTTCGATTAATAAGTGTCCGATTTGTCCGTAGCGAAAGTCGTCAAGACTTTCGGAACTGTTGGCAGCCGAAACTCTTGACGAGTTTCAGTACGACAATAATTGATCGAGCAGTCCGTGGCAATCTGGGCAGGAGTCAACAAATCGACTTCGAGACGAAGACCTGATCTTCGTCACCGCGACAGATTTGGAGCGGGGTAAAATTTACCAGGCCACCGTTCGCAATGATTGCCACTGCAGCCCCGATTGGTTGGCGGGGATTTCGCCAACGTTGTTCGTCCAGTAACGACTTCGCAACTTTGTTTTCAGCGTTGAAGCCTTTCAACAGGCATCAAGCATGAGTCAACAAAGTTGCGTCTATCTGCTTTTAGAGTTATTCAGCAAGCAATTACGACAACTTGATGTGTTTGCGTTTTGCTTTGCGGGCCTTAGCGCTTGCGGGACGTTGACCGTGGTTTGATTTGGTAACTTTGCGACCGTTCTTTGCCATGACTTTTATTCCTGATTGTTTGCATGAGGTGCTGTTTCGTCGATTCCACATCGACACGAACCAAGCACTCTCTTCATTGTTTATTGTGATTCAAATGCTGTGATTTCTCGATTTCAGGGCGAGCCACTCGAAATCGAAGCGTGGAAGGATAACCACAATCCAGGGAACAGAAAACCCTGAATGACTGGATTTGGAGCAATTTCGACGCTTGGGAGTCCGCCGGAATACCGTGCGCACGAATCGACGGGATGATCCGTAGCCAAGCGGGTGTTTATTTTGTCTCAGCCGAAATCGCTTCCGTTTAACCCGACTCGAAGAGGAGGCAGGGCACTCAAGCACCTCCTCTTCGACTCGGGTTAAACGATCGAATATGCCGAAAATATGGCGATTCTGCAAACGAATCGCACTCGACGACTACGATCAGTACGGAGAAAACGCCGATTCCCAGCTTTTTTCAACGTTTCCTCACCTTCACAGGGCTGGCCATGCAGGGCTCCCTCTTCGAGTCGGGTTAAACGATTCGATCAACATCCGCTTAACGCTTGGCGGCTCGAAAAGTCAACAACCGTCTTGCCATATGCGTAATGGCGTAACAGCGGGAAACTTTTGGGACGTCCGTGCATTTGTGAGCGTTTCTGATAAACTTCGCACGCAACGATCGATGGTGGCAGACCCAATGGGTGCCGCCTGGTGATCTCCGGCACTCGCTGCAGTGCGAATTCGTTGCAATTAAGCTGGTTCATCATGTTTACGGGCCTCGTGGAAGGACAGGGAACTGTCAGGCAAATCGCCTCACTTCAAGTCGGGCTGCGCCTTTCGATCGCACCGGATACTGGTTGTTTCGCCGCGTCCGAACTTGCCATTGGCGACAGCGTTTCCATTTGTGGTTGCTGCCTCACTGTAGTTGCCATCAGCGGCGATGTACTGGACTTCGAAGCTGGCGACGAAACATTGTCGAAGACTAATCTTGGGCGTTTCAAAGTCGGCAGTCGTGTCAATCTGGAACGGTCGCTCGCGGCAAATGCTCGGCTGGGTGGCCACTTCGTTCAAGGTCATGTCGATGGCGTTGCGACGGTCAGCGAGATTTTACGCAACGGCGACTGGATCGATATGTGGTTCACGCCGACCGCTGCGCAGCATCGATTGCTGGTGCCGAAAGGCTCTGTTGCGATCGATGGTATCAGCCTGACCATTGTGAATGTCACCGACGATCGATTTTCGGTCGCGTTGATACCTCACACGCTGCAAGTCACGACGCTCGGATCAGTGGCGGCCGGGGATGTCGTGAATATTGAAAACGACATTCTTGGCAAGTACGTTGATCAGCTTCTGGAACGCCGACTGATCGATGGTTCCATTTCATTGTCCCCTCAGACGATCGCCGCTTTGCGAACGCAACTGAATTCAGAAAGTCCGCCGCCCCAATGAAAAATGTTCAGCGTCAAACGCGATCGTGGTTGATGGAGCTGTTTACACAGCACGGCTTCAACCCGCGCGGTGACCTGGGGCAGAACTTTCTGATCGATGTGAATCTGATCGAATTTGCCGTACGCCATGCGAACCTTGGGCCAAACGATGTTGCTTTGGAAGTTGGTTCCGGAACAGGCGGGATGACGGCGTTTCTGGCCGAAGAAGCCGGCCATGTCATTTCGGTCGATGTCGATGAGAACATGTCGAAACTGGCCGCAGAAGCCGTTGAAGGCTACAACAACGTTACGCTTATTAATCAGGACATCCTGAAGAACAAAAACACGCTGGCACCGGAAATCTGTGATTTGATTCGAGCCCATGTGGCGTCGTTGCGGAATGGTCAACTGAAGCTGGTGGCCAATCTTCCGTACAGTGTCGCGACGCCGGTGATTGCGAATCTGATAGCATCCGATCTGCCATGGGAACGCATGGTGTGTACGATCCAGTGGGAGTTGGGCGAAAAGATGGCATCGGAACACGGCACGCCCGGATACTCCGCGCTGTCGGTGTGGATTCAGTCGCAGGCGAGCATTCGGATTCTGCGAAAGCTCGGGCCGAAAGTGTTCTGGCCGCGACCCAAAGTGGATTCTGCCATCGTGAGTATCTGGCGTGACAAGGAAGCTGCGGCTCGCATCAATGACAGAAAGTTCTTTCTGGACTTTTTGCGGCGTGCGTTTTCGCAACGACGCAAGTTGATTCGTCCGGTACTGATCGGGATGTATCGCAAGCAACTGGACAAAGAGGACGTTGATCGGTTGCTCGCAGAACTTGAACACAAGACGGACGATCGAGCCGAGCAGATGGATATCGCCACATTGATTCGATTGTCGAATCATGTGCATGCGACGATTGTGAAAAAGGGAACTGAGGACGTTTGAAATTTTTGATTTCAGATTTTTGATTTGCAAACTGACCACTGACCACTGGAGACTCTACCATGCAGGACCGCATCGCTTACCACGGACTTACATTTGATGACGTCCTGCTTGAGCCAGGATACAGCGAAGTCATTCCGTCGGAAGTGGATATCAGTTCAAACCTCACTCGCAATATTCCTTTGAATATGCCGATCGTCAGTAGTCCGATGGACACGGTCACGGAAAGTGACATGGCCGTGGCGATGGCGCAGTTGGGTGGCATCGGCATTATTCACAAGAACATGTCGATCGAACAGCAGGCGATGCAGGTTGATCGCGTCAAACGCAGCGAACACGGAGTCATTGTTGATCCAGTGACGTTGCCACCGGAAACTCCCGCTGGAGAAGCCGTGCGACTGATGGACGAGCGCAACATTGGCGGCGTTCCGATCACGGTCAATGGACGACTGGTTGGCATTCTGACACGTCGCGATTTGCGGTTTCTGGAATCTAAAGACCGGCCGGTTTCTGAGATCATGACCAAGGAGGGATTGGTCACCGCGCCAGAGAATACCAAGCTGGAAGACGCCGAAAGAATACTCCTGGAAAACAAGGTCGAGAAACTGCTTCTCGTGGACGATGATTATCAGTTAAAGGGACTGATCACGATTCGTGACATTGACAAAAACCTGCAGTTTCCGCGAGCGTCGAAGGATTCGCGCGGTCGTTTGCGGGTTGGTGCGGCAATCGGTGTTTTTGATTTTGAACGAGCGGCCCAATTGGTTGAAAAAGGTGTTGACGTTTTGGTCGTCGATAGTGCTCATGGACATTCTAAGAATGTGATTGAGACTGTTGCGGCCATCAAGCGGAAATTGCTGATTGACGTGATTGCCGGAAACGTGGCAACGGTCGAAGGCGCAAAGGCTCTGGCGGATGCTGGTGCTGATGCCGTGAAGGTCGGAATCGGTCCAGGTTCAATTTGTACTACCAGAATTATTTCAGGTATCGGTGTTCCGCAATTATCTGCCATCGCGAATGCAGCGAAGGCCCTCGCGGGAACCGATATACCCATTATCGCTGACGGAGGAATTCGATTCAGCGGAGATATTACCAAGGCACTTGCTGCCGGAGCGTGGACCGTGATGGTCGGCGGTCTGTTGGCAGGGGTCGATGAAAGTCCTGGTGAGATGATTCTTTACCAGGGTCGGAGCTTCAAGCGATACCGAGGAATGGGATCTCTGGGAGCGATGATGAAGGGCAGCAGCGAACGTTACCGGCAGGGCCATGCTCCGACGGGCGACCAGTCCAAACTGGTTCCAGAGGGCGTGGAAGGTCGCGTTTCTTACAAAGGAGCCTTGCAGCCATTGATGTATCAGATGACTGGCGGTTTGCGATCCGGCATGGGTTATGTCGGCGTGCAGACAACTCGCGATCTGCGCGAGAAAGCCCGGTTCATCCAGATCACAGCGGCTTCGGTTAGGGAGAACCATCCACATGACATCGCTATCACACAAGAATCGCCAAACTATTCTGTGGAGCATGCTCCAAAGGACTAGCCGGATCGTCCATTGGGCATGGATGTCCGATTCGTCGCCCGCAATCATTGCATTGCTATCGACGTGTGCAATCATTGCCAGTGGCCACTCGGCTGCGGCGGATGACTTTCAGGCAGCGGATGACTTTGCTGGCCAAGGCACACTGACTGCTCCCATGGGTCGGCTTCCGAATGAGGCTCCGTCAGGGTCAACACCAGAAGCAGACCATGCGGCGCTTCTGGATGGTGCTCCTGCTGCTATCACTGGCCCTGTGCGAAAGAACTCTCGCCCCGGCGCAGGCATGACTCGCAGTACAACAGTACGTCCGGTTTCCAGAGCTCACAAAATGGAGCGGGGAAATACCATCGATACGCCTGCCAGCGGAAAAAAGATCACAAGAGTATCATCCGAGACTTTTGTTGATGAGCCAGGGGAAGTCCTGCCGCCCGTCAGCGAAATGCTACCCACTCCTCCGGAAACATGGGGACAGGAATACGCAACTCACGTTGATGATGTGCTCACAGGCGGCGCGTGTCGATACGAACAGGAGTCTGTGGGTGTATGGTGGAATCGCCGACTACCTACCATCGAAATGGTGACAATTGAACCTGGTCAGTTGAAAAATTCAGCCCGAGAGTTCATTGCCAATCATTCGTTGCCGCCAGAACACGACTACGACGTCGATGTTTATGACCAGAAACCTATCGCAGTAACTTCGGCGCAAAACGACGTGCCTCAAGCTCCGCCGAGTGCCGCGAACGACGTTAAGGATTCAGAGGAACCCGGCAAGAACCGACTGAAGACCGACATTCGTAAGATTCGCCCGACGCTGAGTTATGCCATGCGGAACATAGAAGAATCACAATTGCCGGCTGGCTTCCATGAAAAACTGGACCAGGGACAATACGTGGTGCGTCAGGCCAGCCCAGTCGTCCTGCAGTGGGCACCAACGAATCTGTATTACCATCCACTTTATTTCGAAGACCCTTCACTGGAACGCTACGGTCACACGTATCATCCGGTTGTGCAGCCGTTCGCTTCCGCTGGACGCTTCGCAACGCAATTGGTTGGTTTGCCATACCAGATGACGCTGCATCCGGTTCACTCGCGTGAATATGCTCTGGGCTATTATCGGCCCGGCGAGTGCGCACCGAAGAAGCACTATCAAATTCCATTCAATGAGGAAGCGGCCCTCGTTCAGGCGGCCGCGATGGTGGGCTTTTTCCTGATCTTCCCGTAGACTGTGGCCAACTGGAGCACCGAGCGTAGGAACAGTCCCGGAAGTACGTCAGGCTTTCCAGCCTGACACAAAGAAGAGCAAGTCAGCCTGGAAAGGCTGACGTACTCTGTTTTTGGACTGTTCCTGAGTCGTCGTGTGTCGTGTCGATCTACGCGGCCGGCTCGAACGAGACTCCAGTAATAATGCCTCAGACCAATCGGGAGCAGTCGCATGATTTTGCGGCACGGTAATGCATGGCTTCGGTTCGCCGTCGCCAGTTCAGTCTTTTTCTTCGCGAGCCTGGTGGAATTCCCGCGCGGCGGTTCCATCGCGTGCGCGGACGATCTTCAATTGTCGGCCACTTTGTTTGAGCCCGCAGACGGTGCTCCGGCCTTCAGTGGGGCCGAAGGAAAATGGGACACAAAAATTCGTGAACGTGGCTGGATTCTGAAAGACGAATCTGGCTGGAAGCTCTGGTACACGGGCTACGATCCAGTGATTCAGCCGCCCATGATGAGCCTGGGTCTCGCCACCTCTTCCGATGGCATCACATGGAAACGATCATCGCAGACACCCATCTATAATGAGGGTTGGGTCGAAGACATGATGGTCGTCAAGCAAGACGGGATATACTACATGTTTGCCGAAGGCGTGGCAGACCAGGCACAACTTTTGAAATCAGTCGATGGCGTATCCTGGAATCGTATCGGCACGCTGGATATTCGCAAAATGAATGGCGAGCCCATTTCTCCTGGACCGTTTGGCACTCCGACAGCATACTACGAAAACGGAGTCTGGAATCTTTTTTATGAACGGCGCGATGCTGGAATCTGGCTGGCTCGATCCACCGATCTGAAAGTCTGGACGAATGTGTCAGACGAGCCGTTAATTCTTCCCGGGCCGGACAAGTACGATGCCCTGATGATCGCGATGAATCAGATAGTTCGCGTGGGAGACCGTTACATCGCCGTGCTCCATGGCACCGGGTCACCGGAGAAACCGCGAGCCTGGTGTACGTATCTCGCCACTTCGCCGGATTTGATTCAATGGACGAAAGATCCACGAGGCCCGGTGCGGCCTGTCTCGGAAAACAAATCCAGTGGGCAGTTAGTTTCGGACGGCCAACACTGGCGTTTTTACACGATGCACGAAAAAGTCGTTCTGCATTTGCCGCAACGAAAACCGTAGTGCATCCGGAGCGATCAAGCCCCGTCACAGTGATTGGTTTTCAACAACATGCAGCCGGAAGTCGTATTCTGAATTGACTTCGGCAGGCGACGCAGCATCACACAGTCTTTCGAAATGCGACAGTCCCGGCAGCGTCAGTTGTCGATGCAGACTCCGCAGCCGGGGATGAAACTCCCGGACGAAGTTCAGGGTACATCACGTGCATTGCGGCAATAAATCCGTTGAACTGATGCTGGTAGTCAGTCAACAGGTCACCTTGGCGCAGAATGGCCGGTTTCAGCTTGCCTGTTTTTGAAAATTCTTTCAATAGGCATTCAAAACGATACAGCGGGCCAGCAATACGATTGGTCAGTTTCATCAGATCCCAGACCATGAATGGCATCATCACCAGCATGCAAATCACGACGGGAGTTGCCTGTTGCCAGAATGTGACAGGTTGGGTAATGGCCGGGGAATCTGTGATCGCGGCGAGCGAACTCTTGACGCCGTAGACCACCAGCAACAAAAACAATGTTGCGGTGTTATACGCGAGGAAATGGACCATTAACCTCGTGACAATCGGGCCTTGGACCGTCCAGTTGATTAGTTTCTTCAGGCGTACATGCCTGGACATGCGGTTGTTGCTCCGGATGATATGCGAATTCAGTGACGCGAAAACCTAGTTCGCGCCGTGTGAATGCCATGCCGAAAAACCACTGATTGCGGGCGACTCGCCGGGAATTCCCGACGGACTGATTCCACGGCAGCCGATGAAAGTGATTGTGACGAAAGGCCCAGCCTTGACGAGTTTTCTGTTTCTTATGAATTCAGGAACTATCATAAATTCAGGAACAATACAGTCTGACGGCGGTGGTAAGCCTTGACGTGAATTCGGGATTACGTTCAAACTTCAGGAGACTGGAGGCAAGCAGCACAGTTGAGTCCTCAACACTGAATTCATTTGCACCATCGATTGCTTCATAGCACAGGATAGAGCCATTTCACGCACAATTCCACCTTCGGACCCCAACCGAGCCGAGCACACTGAGTGGTGCCACCTGCCAGACGAGGAGCTGCTGGATGTCCGCATGAATCATCTGCATCTCCGCATTGAAGGCACGATTCTGGAATCTCGAATCGAGCGTCTGTATGGTGAGATGGAAACACGCAACCTTCGCTTCCGCCCCCACTTCTGGCTGTCGGACGAATGGTTTTCGCCCGACGGCGTTCCCGGCATCGCGATCCCGTTCTATCTGGCACATCCGCGACTGGCACGCCTTGAAAACCACATGATGCTGGAAGTCGAAGGTGCGGCAGAAGATTTGTGCATGAGAATTCTGCGACATGAAACCGGACACACGATTGAAACCGCGTATCGGCTGTACCGTCGCCGCAAATGGCAGGAGATCTTCGGGAAACGCTCGCAGCCGTATCCAGAATACTACCAGCCAAAACCCTACAGCAGAAATTTTGTGCATCATCTGGACATGTGGTACGCTCAAAGTCATCCGTGCGAGGACTTTGCAGAAACATTTGCCGTCTGGATGAAACCTCGCTCCCGCTGGAAGACACAGTACGAAGGCTGGCCAGCATTCAAAAAATTACAGTATGTCGATGAATTGATGCACGAGATCGCCGCTTCGCGACCTCTGGTAAGTTCAAAACAGCATATGTATCCGCTGAAATCACTGCGCAAGACGCTTCGAACACACTATGAAGAACGCCGAGCTCATTACGGGATTGAAGCATCCAACTTTAACGACTCTGAACTTCGAAAACTGTTCTCCGACTCACCCGAACATTCACGCCGCGTGCCAGCCGCTTCGTTTCTGCGACAGCATCGAGTAGAATTTCGCCGGTATCTTGCTGACTGGACTGGTCAGTATCAGTATACCGTTGATGAAATCCTGTCTGAAATCATTCGTCGTTGTGAAGAACTGGACCTGCGGCTCGATCGTCCACCTGCTCAGGTGCGGCGTGATGCGCTTGTCATGCTGACGGTCCAGGTGATGAACTATCTTCATAACGGCCACCATCAGGTCGCCCTATGAAACCCCTTCGAATTATGGTTCTGGCGCATGAAGATCTGCTGCCTCCTGACAGTATGGAAGGTTTTACGGAAGAAGAAATCCTCGAATGGAAATCCGAATTCGATGTGCTGACGACGCTACAGAACATTGGCCACGATGCTCAAATTATTGGTGTACGGGACGATCTGAGCGTGATTCAAAGAAAGCTTGCAGAATTCAAACCGCACATTACGTTTAATATGCTGGAAGAATTCCATAGCGTCCCGACCTTCGACAGCTACGTGGTCAGCTACCTGATTCTGAAGCAGCAGAAATTTACCGGATGCAATCCTCGTGGCCTGATGCTGGCTCACGACAAATCGCTGACAAAACAGATTCTGACGTATCACCGCCTGCCGACACCGAAATTTTTTGTGATCCCCGTCGGACGCAAAGCACACAAGCCATCGAGGTTGACGTATCCTCTGTTTATCAAATCTGCGACCGAAGAAGCATCGCTGGGGCTTTCACAAAGCAACATTGTGTACAACGACAACGAACTGCAGGAACGAGTGTCGCATATTCATGAAGTGACTCAATCGGATGCGTTGTGCGAAGAATATATCGAAGGGCGTGAACTTTACGTCGGCATCATCGGCAACACACGACTGACGTCCTTCAAAATCTGGGAACTACGCTTCGACAACAACAAAGAAAAAATTCCCTTGATCGCGACTCGCGAGGCAAAGTGGGATCCGAAGTTTCAGAAGAAGTATGGCGTTATGACGTACCCGGCGGACGATTTGTCCCCAGAGATCGAACAGAAAATCCTGCAAACATGCAAACGTGTTTACCGCGCGTTGTTTCTCACAGGGTATGCGCGTATTGATTTGCGTCTGACTGCAGACGGCCGGATTTACGTTCTGGAAGCGAATCCGAATCCCAATCTTTCATACGGCGAAGACTTCTCGGAATCTGGTGACGCCATCGGAATCAAGTACGAGGAACTTCTGAATCGGATTGTAAAGCTTGGAATGAAGTATTCTGCGACTTAAGTCCGCAGGAACAAAAACGATCATTTTTCGACTGCCAAATGACACAGTACGGGCGACACGTGTGAGCGTCAGAACTGATTCTCAGACGGAATGACCTGTTGCAACGCTGTCGGCTTCAGAGCTCCTAACCAGCGTCGCGTTGCGCGCCCATTTGGCTCAGACGATTGTAGAGCGTCTTCAATGCGATACCCAGCTCTTTCGCGGACTGCGGTTTATCGCCTTGATATTTGTCCAGCACTCGCAGAATCATCAATTCTTCCATCTCCCGCAGCGTTTTAGGATCACCGCTGAAGATGGATGTTTGAGGAGTCATGGCGATGGTGGCCGGAGCAGCGCTTGGCGAACCGACCGCCGCGGCAATGTCGCGATTGATGCTGCGTGGCAAATCTTCGGGACGAATGACCAGGCCGTCCGAAAGAATCGCGGCATGTTCCAGTACGTTCGCCAGTTCACGAACATTCCCGGACCAGTGATGCGACTGCAGCAGCTTGATCGTTTCCGGCGGCAGCATATCGGGAGAAATGTAGTCTCGCTTCAGATGTCGGGAGATCAAATGCAATGCCAGCGATGGAATGTCGTCCAGTCGTTCACGCAATGGCGGCAAATAGATTTCAAACGTGTTGACACGGAAGAATAAGTCTTCGCGAAACGTGCCTTCCGCCACCATCTGTTGCAACTCACGGTTGGTCGCACACACGATCCGCACATCGACATGAAACGGCTCGTTGTCGCCAACGCGTCGCACTTCGCCGGATTCCAGAAATCGCAGCATTTTGACCTGCATTGATTTGTCGAGTTCTCCTAATTCGTCGAGGAACAACGTGCCACCATTCGCCACTTCAAACAAACCAGCGCGGTTCGCATCAGCCCCAGTGAACGCACCTTTGCGATGACCAAAGAATTCGCTTTCGACAAGGTTTTCTGGAATTGCGCCGCAGTTGACCGCGACGAATGGTTCGTTGCGGCGTTCGCTTTGTTCGTGAACTCGCCGAGCCACCATTTCTTTGCCGGTGCCAGTTTCGCCAAGAATCAGCACGGCTGAATCCGTCGGTGCGATCTTGTCGATGAGCTTCTGAACTCGCATCATCGGTGCAGAGGTGCCGATCAGATTGGATTTCCCTTCAACGCGTTGCAGGCGACTTTCGAGCGCAATCGTTTTATTTTCGAGCGACTTTTTTTCGCCGATACGATCCAGAACGTTAATGATTTCGAAAAGCGAAACTGGCTTCGGCAGGAAGTCGTAGGCTCCCATGCGAATCGCGCGAATGGCGTCGTCACGATCACCGTGGCCCGTGCTGATGACCGAAACAGTTTCGGGCGAATGCTCGCGAAGATAATCGATAACGTCCCAACCGCTGCCGCCTGGCATGCGGAGATCGATAATGGCGGCGTCGAAGACGTTCTTCTGAATGGCTTCGATGGCGGAACCGGGGGATCGGCGAACGGTGGCGTTGTGGCCCATTCGCGGAAGTTCGGACCGCATCAAATCGGCGATGGATTGTTCGTCATCGACAAACAAAACTCGCAGGCTGTGTCGTTTTTTAGTGCTCACTGCCGACTCCGTGGCGACCGCTTTCAGCTTCGTGCTGCGCGCGTTTTCGTGTAGGAAAGATTGTGCGAAAGAGAGATTCGCGAAATACTTCTGCTGATTTCGCCGCAATCGATGCCGTGTCCGGCACAAATTGCTGCTGAGAGAGAACTGAGTGATAACAGAATGCAGCGATTGGGGCAACGCGGAATTTCTGGCCGAAACACAGCGGATTTTGAGATTCGATGGCCGTTGAGTCCACTTCTCAGGAATCCATGCCACTCGATTGTTGTACTCTCGATGTTGCCGTGAAATACTGCCGCAAGTTGCCTTGTAAGCAGATTCCGCCTGCCGGGCTGGACTTTCGCCGCAAGGCGAACCGAGGAGCGGATGTTCGCTCAACGGCGACAGGTTGTTTAATCATCCACCTGCGTTTGGTCGCAGGTCGCGACACGTCGCGAAGTCCTTTCCGGCAGAAAGGACCTACAGAAGGCCACATTCAATCATGCTCTGGGAAGTTGAAATTCTGCCGATCGGCAGCGAAAAGGACTACGAAGGTCAACGCATTCTTGCCAGCGCTCGCAGCCAGGGCATTTCCGGGCTGGATGCCGTGAAATCGGCGAAGACATTTTTGATCCAGGGTGATCTGACTCGCAGTGACGCAACTCGAGCGGCTGAGCAGTTGCTTGTGGATCCTGTGACGGAGCAGTTTCACATCCATGAGCTGCCTTCGACAGAATCTCAGATTTCAAATTCGAAATCTCAAATTCTTCTTAACGTTCTGCTGCACCCGGGTGTGACCGACAGCGTCGCAGAAAACGCCGCGAAGGCACTCACGCGTCTGGATCTGAGCGTCACGAACGTCGCCACTTGCCGAAGGTATTGGCTCACCGGCGACCTTGATGCGGCGAAGTTGTCCCAACTATCGAAGAAGGTTCTCGCCAACGATGCTATTGAATACGTCGTTACCGGGCCGCTGCAAATCAAAGACCTGACGCTCGGCAGCGAATACAAATTCAAGCTGACCACCGTTGCCATTCGCGATATGAACGACGACGCATTGATGGTGCTCAGCAAGCAGGGCCAGTTGTATCTGAGTATCGCGGAAATGAAGACCGTGCAGGATCATTTCCACAGCCTGCAACGTGATCCAACGGATATCGAACTGGAAACCATTGCCCAAACCTGGAGCGAGCATTGTTCGCACAAGACGCTCGGCGGGCGGATTCACTATGTTGAAACCTGCGAAGGAAAAGTTACTCGCGATACACACTTCAACAATATGCTGAAGGAAACGATTTTTGCCGCCACCGTACAGATTCGTAAGAACCTTGGCAAAGACGACTGGTGCGTCAGCGTGTTCAAGGACAATGCGGGCATCGTCAAGTTCGACGAAAAACAAAACGTCTGCATCAAAGTCGAAACGCACAACCATCCGTCGGCGATCGAACCCTACGGCGGAGCGAATACTGGAATGGGCGGCGTGATCCGCGATCCGCTGGGAACTGGCCTGGGGGCTCGCCCGGTTTGCAGCACCGACGTGTTCTGCTTCGCTCGGCCCGACTATCCCGCCGATCAGCTTCCGCCAGGCGTGCTTCATCCGCTGGCTGTGATGCAAGGCGTTGTCGCGGGAGTCCGCGACTATGGCAACCGCATGGGGATTCCGACGGTCAACGGAGCCGTCTGCTTTGATGATCGGTATCTCGGCAACCCGCTGGTTTACTGCGGCAACGTTGCGATGATTCCTGTCGATAAGTGCGATAAGAAAGTCAGCCCCGGCGACCTGATCGTGACTGTTGGTGGCCGCACGGGACGCGATGGAATTCATGGTGCCACGTTTTCCTCTGTTGAACTCACCGAAGAGAGCGAACATATCTCCGGGGGATCTGTGCAGATCGGAAATCCGGTCACTGAAAAGATGGTGGCCGACGTTATTCTTGCCGCTCGCGATTTGAATCTGTATTCCGCCATCACCGACTGTGGTGCTGGCGGTTTCAGCAGTGCCGTGGGCGAAATGGGTGAAGACACCGGTGCCGAAGTGTGGCTGGACAAAGCGCCGCTGAAATATTCAGGGTTGTCGTACACAGAGATCTGGATTAGCGAAGCACAGGAACGCATGGTGCTGTCCGTGCCGCCTGCGAAATGGGATGCGTTCCACGACTTGTGTGCATCGGAAGGCGTTGAAGCGACAGCCATCGGCGTATTCACCGACACGAAGCAGCTTGTGCTGAAGTACGGCGAACACGAAGTCGGCAACCTCAGTATCGATTTCATGCACGGCGGCCGTCCGCCGGTGATTCGTGAAGCCGTGTATGAGATTAAAAGTAGACCTCACTCTCCGAGTGAGGAACCCCCAGGCACCCGCCATCAACCGGCCACCGGCACCACACCAACCAACGCCGCAGACCAATCAACCCCCTCATCCAGCCTGCGGCCACCTTCTCCCCCAAGCTTTGGGGAGAAGGAACACTGCGATGATGCGTACAAAACCGACTACACCGACGACCTGAAAAAAATCCTCGGGTCGCTGAATGTTGCCAGCAAGGAATGGATCATTCGCCAATACGATCACGAGGTCCAGGCTGGTAGTGTGATCAAGCCGCTGGTTGGAATTAACAACGATGGTCCATCGGATGCTGCTGTTGTTCGCCCCGACCTGACATCGAAGCGTGGCCTTGTTGTTTCCTGCGGCATCAATCCGCACTTCGGCGATCAGGACCCATACTGGATGGCTGCATCCGCCATCGACGAAGCTGTTCGAAATTGCGTGGCTGTCGGAGCCGATCCGGACCGCATCGCGATCCTCGACAATTTCTGCTGGGGCAACACTGAACGCGCCGAAACCCTGGGTACCCTTGTGCGAGCAGCCGTCGGTTGTCAGGACATTGCAGTTGCTTATGGCACACCGTTTGTTAGCGGCAAGGATAGCCTCAACAACGAATTCAGCTACGAAGATTCCACGGGCACTCGCCGCACCGTAGCGATTCCATCGACACTGTTGATCACAGCCCTCGGCCAGGTCGATGATGTCGAAACCTGCGTCACCATGGACCTCAAATGCCCCGGCAATCTGCTCTATCTAATCGGCGAGACCAAAGACGAAATGGGCGGCAGTCACTACAACCTCGTCAACGGCCTCACCGGCGGTAACGTTCCGACTGTTGACAAGAACCTGGCCCCAAAAATCTTCCGTGCCCTGCATCAAGCCATCAAGCAAGGCATGATCCTCAGCTGCCACGACCTCAGCGAAGGCGGTTTGGCGGTTGCTGCGGCAGAGATGGCGTTTGCGGGCGGTGTTGGAGTTGAGATTGAATTGCCGGAGGGTGATACAGCAGTGATGATGTATTCGGAATCAAATAGTCGATTCCTCCTAGAGGTTGATCCTTCGAAAATACAATTGATTGAGACACTTTTTGAGGGATTGCCACAGCGTATCGTCGGCAGGAGCGTGGATAGTCATAACTTCAAAATTCTCTTCGCGGGGATCAATGTTGTCGATGAATCACTCTCGGTGCTGAAGATGGCTTGGCAACTCCCGCTGACTATGTCGTTTGACTGAAATCACTTCACAGGATCAGGGAGCTATTGCTGAGTCGTGGTTGCGTATAACAAATCATCCCGCGAGTGAACGGACAATGCAGATTCTGTTCGAAATCCTGTCCGTTCTCGGATTCAGTGTGATTCTGGCAGTGGTCTTTCTTAGTGTCTCAGCTTTCTTCCAATGGCGAGCAGAAAAGAAACTTCAATCCTGGGCTGCCGTGTGGAAATGCCCGGAATGCCGTGAACTGTTTGGAGCGGATGTGGTCGTCAATGAAGTGGAGATAGTGCTCAATCCAAACCCTGGTCCCAATCGCAAAGGTAGTCTTCATGAACTTCATTGTCCGCGTTGCAAACGATCGTGGCTCTTTTGGAGTAACGGAGTGTTCTATCGCCATGGAAGATCCAGATAGTCGCCCTTTTTGGCGATTGATTCAAACCCCATCCAGCTCGCCTGGATCGGTACACAAGATGGTGAGCTAGAAACGCCGCGGCCCGACGTTGCATGACCTCATCCGCTTGATGCAGATGGTGAAGAAGATCAAATCGCGAGGAATGAAGAACAATGGTGCCATGCCACTTCAAAACTTCCTCAGCCGCAGGACACTTCCTGTGCCTGACCCGAGTTACCAGGATCGGCGGGATACTGGCCCGATCGATCTTCGGCATAGTGGCTGGAAATCACGTGATGCCATTCGTCTGCGTTCCTGACGCCGATAAATGCGGCTCGTACGGCACCGGCTTCTGGATGCCACGGCGAGTAGTGTATGCAGAATTTCCGAAGCTGTTTTGACACTTGATCACGCGGAAGAATCTCTTCCGCCAGACGAAAGTGTTCACAAATCACTTCGCGTTGTGCATGCACGGTCGGAGGTTCAGGCATCGGTTCGCCACGCAACAACGCGGCGGCCTGTGAAAAGATCCATGGGTTTCCAATGGAACCACGAGCTGCCGTGACGCCATCGACTCCGGTTTCCCGCAGCATCCGCACACAATCGGCGGCTGTGAACAAATCGCCGCTGCCAAGGAGCGTGCGATCCGGAAACAATCTACGGACTTCTTTCAAAAACTCCCAGCGACTTGGACCAACATATTTTTGTTCGACTGTGCGGCCGTGAACAGTGACTGCGGCTATACCCAGATCAAATGCCGTTTCGATTATTCGAAAGAAGTTGTCGCGACTCTGTTGCGTATCGTCCAGCCCACGACGCATCTTGACAGTGACCGGAATTTTCGACGGCACCGCCTCGCGAACTCGACGAAGGATCTCAATGGCGACATCCGGCTGACCCAGATGATAACCACCACGGCATTGTCCGGATGCCTTCTTTGCCGGACATCCAAAATTGATATCGATCACATCAAATCCAGCTTCAACGAGCTTCCTTGCAGCGGATGGAAATTCGTCCGGTTCCGCACCCATCAATTGCGCGCCGACGGGATGATCATCGTCCGTGACGAACAAATGATGCCGCGTTTTTGAGCGTGCTTTCAGTGAGCTGACAAACGAATCAATCATCACTTCGCAAATTGTATACGGCGCACCCAGCTTACGTGCGATAGCTCGCATAGGCCAGTCGCTGTAGCCGCTCATCGCCGCCTGGACGACGGGAAGGTTGAGTTGATGAGGTCCGATGCTGAGCTGCACAGTCAAACTTCTTCAAGCTCCACATTCCAGTACGCTTCGCTCACAAATTTCGACCAGCTTTCGATGCGGACTCCGTGCGGCGCATAGAGCGGGTTCCACGTCGGACGAGTCGGGGTCGCGCGCAGCGGCATGCCGGCCTGCTCGGGTGTCCGATTGGCTTTGCGCGTGTTGCAGTCGATGCAAGCGAGAACGCAGTTTGCCCAACTGGAGAGTCCACCGCGTGATCGCGGCATCACGTGGTCGATCGTCAGTTCTTCACTGCCAGGTCTGCATCCACAATACTGACACATAAAACGGTCGCGTTTGAACACGTTGCGTCGGCTGAACGCGACAATCTTCACAGGAAGTCGGTCGTAGCGCGTCAGCGTGATGACTTCGGGAACTTTCAGCGTCAGCCACTGTGTACGAATAACGGGATCTCCATCAGCCGGACGAATCCTGGCCCAATCTTCCCAGCCATAAATCTGGAAGTTGGAGGGATCAACGATCCGAGCGGATTCGTTCCACACTTTAATCAACGAACGCGCCACCGTGGAAACTGCAATGGGTTGCCAGTTGCGATTCAGCACCAAAGTGGGACGTTCCAGAACAGAACTGGACATCGCAGTCACCTGCCGTTTCCGAGCCTATCCAAAGAAAATACGAGTTTGCTGGTCCATCAGCTTGAAGGCTCAGCTACGCGAGTGAAGCATAGGCATGCAAGGGGGGGGCTGGCCAATGACAATATAGATTTTTCACAATACCAGGGATAAACTGCGCAATAGTCTGATTCCGAGCTGCGTGAATTTGATTTGACAATTGCGGCCGAAGGCGTTTCCATACGGGCACAAATCATACACCTCAAACAAATCGCGGATCATAAAATGACAGACTATCCCAATGATGATGACGGCAATGTGTTGGCGGATCTTGCGGCACAAGGCATCGACATGACACAGCCGCTCGACATTGAGTTCCCTGTTTCCGCACCGGATGAAGCAGCGGCCAATGCGATTGACAAAGTGTTGACAGACGCTGGCTACGAATGCCTTGTCGAATACGACGAAGGCGAACTGGATGAAGATGACGAGACCGATGAGGACGATGAAGAGTTCGGCCCGATGTGGACGGTCTACGCAAACGTCGAGATGATTCCTGATTATAACGAAATCATTCGAATTCAGGCAGACCTCGACCGCCTCTCCGGCCCGCTGGGAGGCATTTGTGACGGCTGGGGTGTCACGCTCGAAGGCGATACTGAAGAAGATCTAGACGACTGATTGAACTATGGGGTACAGTGTTGCAAGAGCTTTTCACTTGTTGATGGATTGACGCAAAACCGGGTCATCGATCGTGTCGCGTTGCTCACACAGCTCGATAGTTTGAAGAAGCAAATTGATCGCAATCGATTGTTCGATCAAATGGATGCGGTGGATCATCAGGCGATGGATCTGGTGCTCTCTGGTCGAGTTCGCAAGGCGTTTGATGTTTCCGAAGAAGATCCGGCTTTGCGTGAACGCTACGGCAAAGGCTGGGGCGAGCAGGCTCTGTTGGCGCGCCGACTGATCCAGGCTGGTGTGCGTTATGTGTCACTCAACACGGGCTACTTCGACGACCATTCCAATATCGCACCGGCGCTAAAAAAGAAACTTCCGCAGCATGACAAGTGTGTCGGCGTACTGATTCAGGATCTTGCTGACCGAGGCATGCTGGACGATACTCTGGTCGTCGTTGCCGGAGAATTCGGACATACGCCGCGCATCAACGACAACGGAGGTCGCGACCACTGGCCTGAGGCGTAAAGTATTCTGCTGGCAGGCGGCGGTTATCGTCACGGTCAGGTCATCGGCAGCACTAATGATAAGGCCGAGTGTCCTGCATGCCGCAAGATCGGTGTCGAGGATTTCTGTGCGATCGTTTATCACGCGATGGGTCTGAGGGTTGATGATTCCATCATGGATCTCTCCGGCCGCCCGACACATCTGGTGCCACGCGGTGAAGTGCCCTCGGAATTTCTGTAGGCGTGCAGTTGCGGATACTTGCTAAAGCCTGGCAAACAGTTCCTGCAAAAGAGCGATGTCGATGGGCTTGACCATGTGTTCATCGAAGCCAGATTCAAGGGCTTTGTCGCGATCGGCCGATTGACCAAAGCCGGTGATAGCCACCAGCCAAATTCCGGAACAGTCAGGACGGTGTCGAATTCGGCGAGCCAACTCATACCCTGTCATCCCAGGCATTGCGATGTCGGAGAACACTACGTCTGGACGAAATGTGTCCAGCTTTTGAAGTGCCAACGTGCCGTCTTCTGCAAACTCAACTTCATGGCCCAGCTTTGTCAGCAGGCGTGACATCATGATTCGCAACGCACGCATGTCCTCGACGACGAGAACTTTGAATGAACGTGACTTTGTGACAGTGGTCTGCACGGTTGATGCTGCGACAGGCAAGGCGGGAGCTTCGATGGCCGGAAGTCGCACGGTAAAGACACTTCCCTTTCCAACACCATCGCTCTGTGCGACGATAGTTCCTGCGTGCAATTCGACAAGTGTTTTCACCAGCGTCAGACCAATGCCAAGACCCGCGCTTCCGCGTTCAAGTGTGTCCTCCACTTGAGCGAACATCTGGAAAATGCTTTGCAGCAATTCTGGGGCAATGCCAATCCCGTTATCACGCACGCTGATGACTGCAACCTGATTTTCCACCGTCGCTGTCAGTACAATGCGGCATCCGGCATTGCTGTATTTCGCAGAATTGTTCAGCAGATTTGAAATCACCTGTGTCAATCGGGACGGGTCTCCACTGACGTAAATCGAAACACCTTTGGGTGAATCGATCGTCAGATGTTGTCCGCTCTCCGCAATAAAAGTCGCCGACGCCTCAACAGCCGCCGCGATCACAGCCGAAAGATCAACAGCCTCGTTTCGCAGCGAAATCTTGCCGCGACTGATTCGGGAAACATCCAGCAAATCGTCGATCAACCGAACAAGCTGCTCCACCTGTCTACCCATCATCAGACGCAATTCATTCATTTCCGGATCGAGTTTCGACAATCCCATCAACTGCACCGCGTTCTTGATCGGTGCCAGCGGATTGCGAAGTTCGTGAGCCAGCGTCGCAAGGAATTCGTCTTTGCGACGATCAACTTCCGATAAGCGTGTCGCCAGTTCCGAAAGTCTATCGTGAGACTCTTTGAAAGATGTCAGGTCACGCATGACTTTGCTGTAACCGATGAGATGATCATGCTGGTCTCGAATCGACGTTGTGATTCCAGAGGCCCAGAACGTTGCGCCACCTTTCCGCATCATCCAGCGATCGTCACTGGCACGTTGATCCAAAGCGGCCAGTGAAAATTCGGTTTCCGGAATTCCGACAGCCTGGTCTTCGGGAGTAAAGATGAGTTTTCGAATGTCGTGCCCGACAAATTCTGCTTCATCGAAACCCAGAACCTGCTTGACGCCCTGATTCCAGCTTGTCGCTTTGCAGTCGGCATCCATTGTGAAGATCGCGTAATCTTTGATCTGTTCCAGAAACCAACGCATGTGCTGGTTCTGACGACGACTCTCTTCTTCAAGGACTCGTTCTTCCGTCACATCGGAAATGACCAGCAACACTGCCTCATTTCGATCACTCCCCGCAGCAAATCGACTGGCCGTAAGTCGCAACGACTTTCTGCCGACTCGGTTGAGTTGCCGTTCAATTTCAATGTGGTCAGCCGGACCAGTTGTGTTCAATGCGCCGTCGAGAAGTTCTCGAATTTCCGGTACGTTCCATTGACCTTCATCGATCTGGTAAATGGAACGCCCCATCACGCGATCGTCCGTAATCTGGAACGTCGTGGAAAACGCACGATTGACGTGCAGCACCTGCATGTCGCGATCCAGGACCACGACGAGTTCGCCAAGTGTATCGACGATGCTGCGAGTGAATTCAGCAGCCCCATAGAGTCGGCGTTCTTCATTACGCCGCTGCGTCACATCGTGAAACACCAGCACCACGCCAGTGACACTTCCTTCTGCATCGCGAATAGGCGACGCACTGTCATCAATCGGAACATCACACCCCTGCCGGGAGATCAGCACCGTGTGACGCGTGAGACTTGAAATATTGCCATCTCGAAGGGCGACCGCCGCCGAGTTTTCAATGAGCTCGCGCGTGTCTCCACAGACGATATTGAACACATTTGAGAGTGCCTGCCCGCTGGCTTCGCTGTTTGACCATCCAGTCAGGCTTTCTGAGACGGGGTTGAGAAAAGTGACGTTACATTCACGATCACACACAATCACACCGTCACCAATGCTGGCAAGAGTGACGCGCATGCGTTCGTGCTGGGCAAACAGAACAGAAGTCGCAGCTTCCGCTTTCTCGCGGCTGCTTTGTACCGTCCAGAATACTGCCGCCACCAGGCCCAGCCCAATGACTGTGGAAATCAATGCTGTCAATAGTGCAGTGAAATAGGTTTGATCGGTCGCGGCAGCGCGTTCTCCAAGCAACTGTTCCTGCGACATGCGCATTGATGCCAACTGCTCGTGAATCTCATCCATGATTCGTTTGCCGGTGTCGTTCTTGACCACATTCTCAGCCGCTTCCGGCAGGCCCTCACCGTGAAGCGTAATTGTCACTCGCAGTTCGTTCATTTTCTGTTCGATGAGTGATTTCAACGACTCAATTTCGTGCAGTCGCTGATCTTTGTCTGAAATGTGTTGTTGTAATCTTTGAATTAGTATTTCTATTTTGTCGACAGCAAAATTGAACGGACCAAGATAGTCTTTATCGCCCGTGATGATGTATCCACGTTGCCCCGTTTCTGCATCTGTGAGAGTGGATTCCAGTTGGTCGATCGCGCTCAGGGATTGATGCGTCTGTGCCACCAGATCGGCGTTTGTGCGAATCCTCTGGATACTCTGAAACGTAACGGTTCCACACGTTATCAGCACGCAGATAATGACGGCCAACAGCATGGCATCCACGCTACTGCGTTTCCAGCGATGATTGAGTGCGGATCTCACGAGATTAACCTTCGCTTGATTATTGTCAGCCTGCCCACACCTGTTGGCCTTGCCATTCGGTGAGTTCTTGTGACAGCTTAGCAAACTTCTCGGTCAACTGTGGCAGAAGTTGCTCCGCATCACGCAGCTTTCCCGACATGCACGCAGACTCAATTTCCAAGCTGGCCTGTGTCGCCTCAGCGGCTTCAAAGTTTGCACACAATCCTTTCAGGCTGTGTGCGGCACGAGTTGCTTCGGCGGAATTGCCATCTTTAAGCAGTTGCTGCAATTCCGCCAGGAGCGTTGGCGAGTCTTCATGGAAGTAATCCACCATGCTTGAGAGTAATTCGATATCGCCGCCCATTCTGCGCAATGCAACATCGGGTTTCCAGAGTTCAAAGGGTTTGGGATTTTCAGACACTCGTGATGGGCCTTTTCACAACAAAGTATGAATCCTCGTCAATCACCACTGCGTACTTCATTAAGTGTGTCGTTTTCGGCGGAACTTGAATACCTGAATCAGTTTCGCCACCAATCGGTTCCGTATCTCTTCAGCTTCGTGCGGCAATTACTGGAGTCTATCGACCACAACTTTCTCGGCAATCGAACAGAGAATTTCTAAATGATTCGTGCAATCGAAGCAACAACAGCCGCGTTGATGGCCGCGCGAATCGAGGTGAGCGCGAATGAATTGCCGCTCATTCGCGCTGCCTTTGATTCGCGCGGAACTTGCGGTTTCTATATTTCGAGCATCGTGGCGCTGCGGAGATGCGTCGCTTTTCTGGCACTCTTCCATTGGATTCGCACACTGCATTAACGGTGGCTGGCAAAAGCAATACCCTAAACGGCAACTCGCTTATCAATTCGGATCGCGTCGCGATAGATGCTCGACCTGTCCACGCTGCCCCGACCACCCCCCATCTCCGCTGAATACGGATGGAGTGCTGGGCGGAATCACGTCAACTCACGAAGTCAAATCGCTCGCTGCCAGCGTCAAATCCTAAATTGTTGGCGGACCATTGATGTGCCATTACTGCTTAGGCAGACCGGACCAGAGATCAACTGGATCACCACGTTCCATTTCGGTGCAGAATTTGCGGAGCTCGTTAGCAATCGCAGCATCGGGGTGATCGACGAATGATTGGATGGTAGCCCAAGATCGCGGTAGTCCCAAGTGCCCGACGAGCGATGTGGCAGCCTCGGCGAATGAAAGTGACGTTCAATCCCAGTTAGCTGTCAACCATTCATCAATGCGATGATGTACGTCGGTTGCAAGTGGGGCGTAGGCGTGCCATTGGTGGTCAGCCAGTTTGCAGAGTGCTTCCAGCGTAGTGAGGACGTCAAGCGATTGAGAGTCGAGCAGCTCAACAATCAGCACAGCGATCTCGTCGGGCGGCATTGAGTCTGGGAGTGATTCTTAGTCACGCACGAAAAGGTGAGGTCCGCTAACGGAAGGTTTTTACGTCACCGCCATAAACGAAGCGATTGACTCTGGGTTAAGAATGGTTCTACCAATGCCATCGCACATTGCCAAAGAGCGAAAGTGAGCCGAAGGCCCTTGCGTAAAAAACATGTGCGGCTGCGCTAACGATCGACCCAATAAGCATGAGTACGAGAGCCATGTGCGACAGCGATCACAACAACAACTTCGTGAGCCATGCGATAGACGATGCGAAACGGAAATCGGCGCAAAAGAAAAAACCTGTGTCGAGTATCGCATAGTGGAAAACGTTCTGGATCAGCAGCAATTTGCGTCAAAGCCCGATCAAACTCGACGTCAAATTCGTTGGCGGCGTCAACGCTACGTTCGGCATACCACGTCAAAGATTCGATGTAGTCAACCTCAGCGGCCGAGCAAATGATGACCTTAGCCATCAAGTCCGGCCTTCCGGCGGGCACGCTCACGAACCTCAGCCCAAGTCGCACCGGTCATTTCGCCAGAATCGAACGCGTCGCTGCGGCGATTGGCCTCGGTGATCCACTGCGCATCGGGCGGAACCCAATCGGCAGGAGAAACATTGTCCCAGAGAGCGGCAATGAGTTGAGCACGTTCCGACGACGGGAGAGACCGGGCAGCGGTCAGGATTTCATTCATTGTGGTCATGCAAGATTTATACCATCTGTTTCCGCCAACGGGAAGCATGGCCGACGCCGTACTCGACTGGGCCGGAACACCTGGTCAAATCCTTATTATTGTGCGACCGGCAAACTACGATTGAGGCCCGCCAGATCGCGAACGGTACCAAGAGTCCAAGGCAAGAGCGACCAACACAGGCCAGCAGAAAAAGCCAAACACCCAAACGATCGGATCACGCCACGAATAACCGGGATTGCCGAAGTCGGGCAGTTCGCTTTCGTCGATAGGTGGATCTTGTAAGTGATCTTTGCGATGGACGAACCAGCCTCCTATCGAGAGAACGCAGAGCGCACTCCAAAGGCAGATGATTCCGACAACGAAGAAGGCAATGATGAGCGGTAAGATGTGGATTGCATCACCTCACGGTAGTTCTGTGACACGTTGTCGCACAAACACCTGTTTGTGCGACACATACTGAACGAATGCTAGCCAAGTGTTCCAAGCTGTCAAACATTTCCAGCGACTTGGTTTGATGTCGCTGGCAGGTCAAGCTTAGATTTGTAGCTTCCATAAAGGAGTGTCTGTTCCCAGGGACATAGAACGAATCCAAAAGTGGGCCGCTGGATGGATTGTCCAGCTAGAACGGGAAAGCGGTGCCATGCTACGCCATAGGCTCAGTTCGACTGTAACAAATTCGTCTTCGGTCTGCGTTCTTTGCTGGTGAGAAAAACCGCCCATTTCACGGGACGATGAGCATACGAGAATTCGTTAACGCACTGTTCACGTCAGCATGGCTTCCATGATCAACTTCAGGTGTGCGGGCAGCCAGCGGATAGTGGTGGCGACGCCGTGGCCGAAAAGACTGAGTTCAACAGGACGGCCTATCACCGACAGATCGCCGCTGGGCTCATAGTCCACAAGGACATTATGTCCGTCGGTATGGCATCGCGTTCCGGCTTTCCAACGAACACAGGTGTCGCGGACCGTTTTGGGCATGATCAGGCGAGTGTCCAGACCGTGCTGCGGTTCCGGCAAATTTGATTCCAGTATCAGGGAAAGATTCTGGTTGATGGTCTTCGTCGGCATCGTCGAAACATCCGTCCCGGCGATCGCAAAGGCCTGAACCCAATCGCCCCATTTCGCATTGGCCACATCAGCCGCCAGGTAGGGTGGAAACAGAGGCTTGGCCATTGTCGGTGACGTCGCATCATATGGACGATGAAAAATCACATGAACTAATCGGTCATAGCCATCATTGTCCCAGCCATAGCGCACGGGAGTTTCGAAACTTGCGATGTTCAGGCGTTTGGCCAGCGGATGCGGCGACAATGCAAGCTGTAGATTGTGGCGGACTTCATCCCAGTGAGGCACGCCGTCCTGTGCTGCCGCTTCAAAGAACTGCTGCACGCTGGGTTTGTGATTTGCCAGCAGATTGGTCAGCAATGCAAACGCATTTCCTGCGTGAGAATGTCCCCACAGCAGAACCTTCTGATCGGGCAGCAGCGGTCGAACAAGCAACTGATGCAGCAGTCGGACGGCGAGGTCAGCTCGGGCCAGATGGTGATTTTGTCCTGTCCATGTCGGATTGAGAAGTTCCACCTGCGGATCATCTCCGACAAGTTCCTGAAATCGTTTGCGATAAGGTTCGTGATAGTTGCCGACGTCGCCCGCCATTGATGCTGTAAATGGTCGAGTCTTTTCCAGCGATGCCTCGGCCAGTCGATGCAGTTGTCCAGCCAGCAACGGCACTGATTCCGCAATTGACCGAAGAGTACCTGCGACACCAAACGGATCGTCACCCATGAACGTTCCGTGTACCACGATGACGCGGCCGATTTTCAACGCGGTGTGCAGCTTTAAAAAATCTGTCTCGGCCGCGTCGGACACATTCAGCATTTTCAGAACGGGTTCAATTGCAGGAACCGTAGGATACTGCTGGTGCTGAAAATGATTTTCCTGTGGCATAGTTGGTCCCCTTTCAGCCTTCGCCAACGACCGTTTCGATCGTGATTCCCAGCGAACGGCATTTGACTCGTAATGTTGCACGAGACAGACCAAGTAGCCGCGCGGCCTGCTGCTGGTTACCCCGCGTATGCCGCAGAACGCGGCAAATGACGCTGCGTTCCATAATATGCAGCGTCTCATCGTAGATCGATTCGCTGCGGGATGCCAGGAGCTTTGCCACGACCGCGTCCCAGTCGGTTGTGCGGTCATCGTGGTTGTTGGTCGCCAGCACGACTTCGTCAGGCAACGATTCAGCCGCCACCAGTGTTCCTGAAATCGCATCTTCCGAATTCTGATGCGCTGGTGGAGTTGTAAAAATCATCTCCGGTAAAAATGCGGGAACCAGCACAGGGCCCGTCGCTTCCAGAATCGCATGTTTGATGACGCTCTGCAATTCACGAACATTGCCGGGCCAGTGATACTTCATCATCAACTGAATGGCTTCCGCCGACATGTGCGTAATCTGTTTGCCAAGTTCTTTCGCGAAGATTCGACAGAAGTGTTCTGCCAGCAGGCGAATATCGTCGCCTCGTTCGCGTAACGGAGGAATCGTAATCGAATACACATTCAAGCGATAAAACAAGTCACTGCGAAAATCACGATGACTGATCATGGCCTCCAGATTGCGGTTTGTGGCAGCAATCAACCGAACATCTGTTTGAATAGTTTCGTTGCCTCCCACATGTTCAAACTGCTGATCCTGCAGCACGCGAAGAACTTTTGTTTGCATCAACGGCGTCATATCGCCAATTTCGTCCATAAACAGCGTGCCACTGGAACACTGCTCGAACTTGCCAATACGCTTACGATCCGCCCCCGTGAATGAACCTTTTTCGTGCCCGAACAATTCGCTTTCCAGCAGTTGTTCCGGTATCGCCGCGCAGTTGATGGCGAGGAACGGTTTTTCGCTGCGTTGACTGTAATTGTAGATTGCACGAGCCACGACCTCTTTGCCGGTGCCGCTTTCGCCAAGAATCAAGACTGTGACGTTCTGCGGCGCGACACGACCGATCGCGCGGTAAACTTCCTGCATGGCCGGGCACGATCCGATCAGAATGTCGGCCGAATCCACAGGAACTGAACCAAAATGTTCCCCAGCGGGCAGCTGCGCAGGAACACGCATCAAGCGACTTGTTTCAGCGGCGGATTCAACCAGCGGAATCAGCGTATCCGGATCAAGTGGTTTCAGCACGTATTCGAAAGCACCAGCCCGCATCGCATCGATCGCAGTGCCTGCAGTTCCATGGCCGGTCATCAGGATAATGGGAACCTTCGGATCGAGAGCACGCAGTTTGCGAAACAGATCAATGCCTGTCATGTCGGGAAGTTTGATATCACAGACGACGACGTCCGGTAATGCCACTGTAAACAGGTCGAGCGCCTGGCGGCCCGTTGTCACTGTGATGACCTCGTAGTCAGGCATCGGGAAGGCAAAACGGAAGCTGTCCAGAATCAGTGATTCATCATCGACAACAAGTAAGCGTGTCATGTTTGAAGAATGTCCGACAGGTGAAAAATGTAAGGGTTGTACTGGAGTTGTCATAGAATTCATCCATGGTTGTGCTGATGGATCTGAAAAATCCTCGGCCTCATTGCAGCACCTGACGAAGAGTCGCCAGCAACTGATCGTCGCTGTAAGGTTTTGGAAGAAACGCTTGAGTCCCTTCGATTGCCCCTGAACTCTGATCAGGTTTCCGAAGACCGCTGCTGGCAATGATGGGTACGTTGGGTTTGATTTGACGCAGTCCCGCAATCGTTTGAAGTCCATCCATTTCGGGCATCATCATGTCCACGATGACGGCTCGAATCTGCTGCTGATTGTGTCTACAGACTTCCAGTGCCTGTAGACCACCGTTCGCTGTCAGCACGTGGTAGCCGGAAAACTCCAGCGTGGCTTTCGACATTTGCAGGATGCTGTCTTCGTCGTCTACCAACAGAATGGTTTCACCCGAACCCAGGCAAGGAGATTCCGTAGCGACCGGTAAAGATTCTGGTGCAGGCTGTTGTTCTGCCGGTAATACGACGTTGAAACGGGTTCCGTGATTTACGTCGCTTTCAACCGACAATGCGCCACCATGATGCGTGACGATTCCCATGCATGTTGCCAACCCAAGTCCTGTCCCCTTGCCTTGTTCTTTTGTCGTGAAGAACGGATCAAAGACTTTGTCAATCAAATGTGGTGCGATGCCAATACCATTATCGATCACGGAGATCTGTACATAACGTCCGGGTGGCAGCGCATCGCCGCCACCTTGATCTTTCCGGACAGTCGTATTCGACGCTTCGATCGACAGTCGGCCTCCATTGGGCATCGCGTCGCGAGCGTTAATCGACAAGTTCATCAATACTTGCGACAGTTCCGTGGCGTCACCGCGAACCGGCCAGAGCATTGCATTGAGTTCAATATTCAGTGTAATTGTTTTCGGCAGCGTCGGTGCCAGAATGGCTCGGGCCTCTTCCAGCAGTTCACTAACGTTGACCGCTTCGCGAGGACCGGGAGTTCCGCCGGCAAAAGCCAGTAATTGACGAATCATCCCCGCACCGCGTTCGGCGCTGGCTGTGATGGAATTAATAATTTCGTTGCGCTGTCCATCGCTGGCTGGCCGTTTCAGCAGCTTAGCGCCCATGGTGATCGGCGTGAGTACGTTATTGAGATCATGGGCGATTCCGCTGGCCAGTGTGCCAATACTTTCCAGCCGCTGTGAACGTCGTTCGAGCTGTTGGCGAAGTCGATCTTCGGTGACATCGATATCAATAATCAGCTGCGAAACAGGTCGAAGGTTGTCATCAGCAATCAACGAACGTCGAGACTCAACCAGGAGTTCTCGATTATCTCGCGTCGTAGGACGGCGCTCGCCATGCCATGCTCCAAGCAGGTTGACTTGTTCCCGAATCACTGCGTCCGCTGCATTGTCAGAGCTTTTCAGAAGTTCGAATGCATATTTTCCGAGAGCCTCCTGAGCCGTCCAGCCATAAAGTTTTTCAGCGCCCTCATTCCAGAATATGACGCGGCCATCGAGATCACGGACATGTACGGCGTCCCGAATTCTGGCAAGAATGGCGTTCTGTTCGCGGATTCGAGTTCGTCCGGATTCGCGTTCACTCACGTCTTTCAGAATTACCGTAAACAAACGACGATCCTTTGACGACCATACGCGAGATTGACGCTTCTGCAGGAAATTCAGAACCATCTGCGCGCAGACCATAGATGAGGCCGCCGTCCAGGACTCGCTTCCGTGCCACATGTTCGTCGGCAAATTCCTTCAGATGCCTCCGATGATACGCGTGAAAACGTTTCGGAATCAACAGTTCCAACGGCTGTCCAGGCGTTTGACTTTCGCGACGCTGAAAGACTTCTTCGGCAATTGGATTCATCATGACTACCCGACCGTCATCATCGACGGAGATCACCACATCAAGCGCTGAATCAACGATGGCGATCAATCGTTCTCGTTGAGCCTCCATGGTTTCAACCGCCACTGCACGGTGACGCCGTTCAAGACTTGTCACAATCGCAGCAGCAACAAACGTGCCGATGCTGACCAGCAGTCCGATACTAATGAGCACAGCATGGCTGGCCTTCAGATCAGATGCTTCCTGATGCAGAATGTCCAGCCGGTTGTCCAGATCTGTCAGTAGTTCAGCGATGACTTCGCGAAGCTGTTCCATGATTTCGCGACCACGATTTGTTTCGATCACGTCACGAGCCAGACCGAACCCCTCATCGCCCTCCATGTTCCTGCGCAGTGAGATGGTTTCTTCCAGTTCAAGATGGCGATCTTTGACCAACTTGCTCAATGTGCTCAACGTCTCAGACGGCAGTTCCCGACTCTCAACAAACTCCCGCAAAGCGTCAAGATCATCCAGAGCTTGTTTTACACCGGCGTCGTACGGCTGGAGGTACTCTTCATTCCGCGTAATCAAAAAGCCACGCTCGCCAGACTCCGCGTCCTTTACAGACGACAAAATATCCTTCAACCGGACTCGAAGATGATAGTTGCGAAAAATGTCGTCGCTGGTTTGTTCAGCCCGATTACCTTTCTGAATCGCAAGACCGCAGATCATGGCGACTATGACCGTAGCCAAAACCAAGGCGACGGTGATCCAGTGAAATGAACGACGTTTCATTGATGACTAGTATTCTGAGGGAGCCAATTGACTTAAGAATGCCCGTGTGGCTAAAACCGTGCCTTCGGGGCTAAAAACAGCGCACGATGGTGCTGCGTCCTTAACTGATGAAGTCATCCGAAGCTGCCTTGCAGTATGGCACATTGAGTGCCGATCCGGAATGAAATTCAAATTTCTACTCGGGGCAGTGCGGAATTGCCGCAAGATCTCAGCCCCTGAGCCTACTCTGGGGAGAACTGTTGCAGGTAGCGGCTGAGGTGCAATTTACGGGCGGTGTTTTCGGAAGTCATGTAACGAATTTTTCCGAAAATCGGGCGTTCGGGCCCCCATGCACGATCGTAGCGTCCGAGCACCCAAAAGATGCCCGAGTATGAATTTGGATTGCGGCCATCGACTGCCAATCGATTGTTCAGTTCAATCATTGTGGCGAGAGCATCGCGCGGTGTGGCGGACCATTCCAAAATCTTTTTGCCCCACAACATTCTGAGATAGTTGTGCATACGCCCTGTGGTTATGAGCTGATTTTGAGCCGCATTCCAGAGATTGTCATGCGTATCGGCCGATCGCATTTGATCGAACGAATACACTATCGGACGAGGATCAGACTCATGAATTCGCAGCGTAGTTTGAGCCCACTCCGGGAGTGATTCGTATCGATCAAAATCTCGACGCCGCGAACACATGTTGAATCCAAGTTCGCGCCACGTGATGAGTTCGTCCAGAAACGATTCTGCATTTTCCGACATCCCCCACCAACCCGCGCGACTGCCGCGAGTCTTTTTGGGGTCTGCTAGTTTCTCGATCGACCAGCTTTCTTTTGCAGCGAGTTGCTGGAAGACTTCGTGAACCGAAATGTGCCCGAAATGCAGATACGGCGAAAGTCCACTGGATGCGTCTTCGTCAGGTTGATTTCGATCCTCAGCATATCGATCAAACCGAACGTCAAGAAAACTCTGCAACTGTTTTCGCGCGGCCACTGGTCCGCCAATCATGACGGCTTCTTTGACGTCATGATCGATTGGCAGTTCAGCGATGGAGCCAGCTTCGCATTCAAGAAGCGAAGGGCTCGCGATCGGCCACCGGGATATCAGATCCGCTGGTGCCGCTGCCAGTCTTGGTGTTTCCTTATTTGCCAACGGCTCCGATTCTGGCATGACGGGCAAATAGACACTGAGGTTCTTCTGCAAATAGCGACGAAACGCATAGGCCGTCGGAAATTCAGTCTCCGCCACATGCATCGGAAACATGCCATTGGAATCTATTGATTCCATTTTGACGTCAACCCGCCGCGCGACCGCGTTGATCATCCGAGGCAGAAAAAAGCACGGAAAATCATCGGTTACGATCACAGTCGCTCGCTCAGCCAGCCATTCCAGCATGCCATGGCCCGGATTTGCGGGGGTCTCTACAAAGGGCACGTAGCAGTGTGCATATCTCGCGGCGTGCTCAAGATTGTCACGCATGCCTTGCAGCACAAATGTGTGCAAGCGACGACTAGCCCACGGATAGTCCGATCGCAATCCTTCAATGATCAGCAACGGCTTCTGATGTGCCCGTGCCAATTCCGCCGCTCTCTGCAGAGCAAAGTTGTATGACAGTCGTCGATAGGCTGTCATCCAATACACGACAAATTGGCCGTCGCGGCGAACTGGTTTTTGATTCAAATCACGAACACGAACGGCGGGCGTCTGTGTCATCGCGCGACTTCCGCAACTTGAGTTCCAGCAGCGGAAAAGAGCTCCAGCATTCTCTGACGACGGTATTCAAAAATTTTACGAAGGTCACTTTCGACCATCAACCAGTTCGCGAAGCGTCCACCGATCGCTTGGTAGCGAACACAATCTGTTGTCACAGTTCCACCGTCGACTTCTTCAAATGTGTGCAGGTGCTCCCAAAGTTTGTATGGTCCTCGCAATTGACGATCGGTGAACGAATACGGCGGATCCCAGGAAGAGATCTCGGTTCGCCATTTGATAGGAATTCCATACAGACGAATTTGATAGTCGATCAGGCAGCCGTCCCTGAGATCGATCGGTGCCGGCGTGAGGATTTTGAAATTCAGCCATGGCGGGGTGATTTGTTCAAGCTGGAACGCATCACTGAAGAAATCAAAAACACGCTCGCGCGACTGCGGCAGCATGACTGAACATCGGAGTTCGTAGCAATGGTCTTCGGAATTCCAATCGATTTGAATCATATTGCGGCCCTGTCGAATTTGAAGGCGGTCATTCTGCCTGAATCCAGCCACGGTATCGAGACGAACTGGAGGATTCCGGATGACTTGGAGTTGTCTCTGTATCAAAAGGATGGTGCTCGTGGCTTGAACCGAATGAACCCGCGAAAGTTAACGGCGAAGGAAAATTTCGATCGAGCCGGAGATCGTCCGTCCTTCCAATGATCTGCCCCGGAAAGTGTTCGAGTGTATTTGACGTCAATCCAAGTCAGTCAAACTCTGATACCAATGAACGATTTGAACGTTGTTATATGCTTTCGCCACAATGAAAGACAATCAAGCTCGTACAACACTTGTAGATTTTGACTTCCTATTTTGTGGTGAGAATTCGTTTTCAGTTATGAATTCGTTTATGCTGCGGTTGACGATGAGACGTAATAAAAGGATGCTTTGGCCGTTTTAATGCAGACTGAAGTGAATGGGGGGAATGTCAGGTGCCTAATAATCTCAAGTCGCGAAATTCTTCAGACCCGCGCCGTAAGTCATTGCGTGAACCAACTGCCAGAAAGCTGACTGACGGTTCGAATGCTCAACGCCGTGCGGCGGTCCTGTTGGCAAAAGAACTGAGGTTCATCCCTGCCGACGAGTTCGATCACAAGGACCGTGGGAACAAATCGATCGCCGCCGTTACGGAATTGCTCGAAACTTTACGCAGGCAGGAAGTTGCTGATCGTGCATCAATGTCAAATGCGTATAGCACGTCGTCGGATGGAATCTCCGCTTCTCTGGACTGGGCATCGAACGCCCCACTGCTGACTTTTGAGCAGGAACAATTGCTTTTCAGAACTCTGAACTTGTCGTTGTTTAAAGCCAGTCATCTCCGCAGCCGTCTTTCGCCGACATCGCCGTCCAGTAAGTCGATGGATGAGATTGACCGGTTGCTGCAGCTTGTTGAGCAGATTCGAAGTCAGTTGGTGAATTCCAACATGCGTTTAGTGGGCAGTATCGCTCGTAAATTTGCGTCTCAGAATTGTGACGTCGATGACCTCAGCAGCGATGGCTGCATGATTTTGTTGGCGGCCATTGATCGCTTCGATTACTCCAGAGGATTTCGATTCAGTACATATGCGACGCATTCGATTCAACGGCACTTCTACCGAGTTTGGAAAACTCGTCAGCGGCGTAAGGAGCGATTTCCAAACTCGGGCGCTGAGTTATTATCTGAGGTGCCCAACAAAAATTCAGAGGCGTCCATTTGTGAGGATCCAGAAGCCATAGTCAGTCAGTTATTGAATCAGGCGGAATCTGTTTTGGATGAAAGAGAGCATGAGATCCTGCTCAGTCGATTCGGTTTGGCGGCCAGGAACGGCCAATCCAGAACCTTGAGAGAAATCGCCGCTGACATGGGCCTCTCCAAAGAGCGCGTACGGCAGTTGCAATTGAAGGCTCTGGAGAAACTCCGGCAGCTACTGGATCCCGCACTGTTTTTCCCAGACAGTCCGGCGTGTTCCGTGCCACTGTCGAATTGATACTCTCAATTGAATGGAAGAAAACGCCTCTTTTCTGGACCTCTACATTCTGGTATCCCACGGCGAAGGGCGAAAGCACTTGCTCGTACTGAATGAATTCGATTCCTGTTGTTTCTCGGGGCGTGCATTCGTGTCTTTTGAAGAGGCCGTGCAAAGCCGCGTCACATTATTTGGCGCAGTCAGTACGACGTGATTTCTGATTCCTCATTCAGGAACAGTCATATGATTTCGGGTTGGGCCATGGAGAATGTTCTTCTTGAGTCACTGAGATCCAAATGATCTCGGCGACTCGAAGTTTCAGAGTTTGCAAAAACTTCGACAGAGTTGTTTAAACTCGAATCGATGGGCGGGCAACGCCTTTAAGGATTTTGGCGTGTAGAAAAACGGCGTTTGCACTTCATGCCGGAGGGATCAAAGTTGCTATGCGCCTTGACATACGCTCATGATCCGCCACTTTCAAGTGTCGACAATGCCTGAGTAAGCGTGGCCTGGTGGCGTGTGATCCCGGAAAAGAGCGTCGATAAGCAAACTCACCACTCAACGCGCGCAGGTCCGATTATTGCAGTTGGTGGGAAGGGACCGATCACGCAACTTCGTCTGTTACGGATCGACGTTATCGGAACCCAGGCGATCTGATGAAGCATCGCGGCTGCATTTCTGACCTAGAGTTTGCATGCGTGCGCGGTTGCAGCCTCAGCTACGACTGGAGAAATCTACGACCTGCCGATCGGGATTTACGAACGATGGTCAGGCATTCTGAAGAATGCTCTTTCGGCGTTAGTCGATACGTAGGAATGAGTGCGATGGAATCTTCGAACAAAAAGAAATTGGTTAACCTACTGTCGATCTCACAGATCGTCTGTCTGATAATCGCGATTTCAGGGTTTGCGTTCTGGATTCGCGGGAGTGTCCATGGAATTGTTCGCTCGCAAATTATGGAGGACAATCGGTTGATTGCAGGGCAGATGGCCAAACTGATTGAGTCTTCCAGGTTTGGAAACGTTGAATATCAAAGTGAGAATTGGGAAAAGCTCCAGACTCTCATCGAAGAGGTGTCTCTGCCGAACAGTGGCTTCATGTGCGTTGCGGACACTGCAGACGGACGGCTGCTTTGTCATCCAGAGATCCGAACTTACCCCGAACTGCGCGAAGCGAAAATTGCGTTGGCTCCGTTAATCGTGGATCACGAAACAACCAGCCCAAGTCGCGTGGTTCAAGCCAGTAGGGCGAAACGTTCCGGGCCGGTCACTGGGATTATGGGTAGTGGAGACAGTGCCGAGATTGTGACCGTTGTAGATCTCCCTGCACTCAATGGCATACTGCTTGTCCATCAAGGTGAGGCAGCATTCCGAGCGGCAGTGAATCGTTTGCTGACTCCGATATTTCCCATCGGTTTGATTGTCGGATGTGGCTTGATCCTGGCAATGAAGAAGGTTAACGATTCAATTATGGAGCGTTATGAAAATAAGATTGAAGAGATCAATCGCGGTCTTGAAGACACCGTGACGAAACGCACCAAGGCGCTGACTCGCACAAGAAACGCGGTTATTTTCGGTCTTGCAAAATTGTCGGAATCTCGCGACAACGATACCGGCGAGCATCTGACTCGTATTCGTACTTATACAACCATCCTTGCTCGCGAACTTTCGAGGCACTCTTCGCTGTTAGACTCAGCCATCGTCGAAGATATCGGCCTGGCGTCCTCGCTGCATGATATTGGCAAAGTCGGCGTGCATGATGCGGTTCTTTTGAAGCCGGGTCGGCTGGATGCCTATGAGCGTACCGTTATCGAACGTCACACTCGGATCGGCCAGGACTGCCTTGAAGCGATTGAGAAAGAACTGGGGGAAGACAACTTCCTGCGTTTGGCCACCGAGATCTGTGCTTACCATCACGAAAAATGGGATGGTACTGGATACCCAAACGGACTTGCTGGCGAAAACATTCCTTTGTCGGCACGTATTGTAGCCCTTGCGGATGTCTACGATGCACTCCGCTCGAAGCGTCCATACAAAGATGGCATGTCTCATGCGACAGCACGCAGGATCATTGTCGAAGGTAAAGGGAGCCACTTCGATCCCGAAGTTGTCGATGCCTTTCTTCGCACCGAGTCTGACTTCTTAAAGTACTCAATGGCGCTTTCTGAAGAAGACTGTCACGATCTTGAATCAGCGATGACGCATACAAGCTCTGCTGAAATCCTTCCTCAAACTCTAGTGCTGATCTGAGATGACAGGGGATGTACCAGGGGCGATCGGGTAACCGGTCTGTCTTGAGCGTCCATCCACGGTTCCCGGCAACTCCGGCCAAGATTTCGCTCCCGCAGCATTTTTCGAACTACGTTTGCTATGTGGAAGCCGCTTTTTGCCGTGATTTACGCCTGATAAAATGTAAATTCGGCGCAATTCGCGTAAACTACCACTCGGCAAACGTCGGAAAAGGGGTAAGTATGTCCCCTATCTACAAGTCACAAATTGATTCGAGCCGGTATTTGGTGTTTTGTCCCGCCAATTGTGATGGGGTTCCAGTGGCGTCTGGAAACCCATCTGAAATTGAAATCACGCGGCTCCGATGTCTACGAATTCCCACAAGGTAACAGGCATGAAACGGTTTTCTTACGGAATGAGTGTTCTTGTCGTACTGTTTTCACTGCTTGCAATGAAGTCGCCGCAGTCAATCGCTCAGGAACCAGTGCCGGCGGACACCAAGGCGCCGGCTAAAGATGAAGCGAACTCGTCGCTGTCAGAAAAGTGGGATCGGCTGATCTATGTGCCGTTCAAAGAACTGCAAAAGGTCTTCGACAATCAGGACGCGTCGGTCGTTCTGCCGTATGCCGAATATCTCGACCTGATGAAACGTGCGATCAACGCGGTGCCGTTGACGACTGCGAATCAGGATGCCGTGATCACATCTTCGTTGTGGAACGCGATCGTTGAAAAAGATCTGGCGCGAGTCTCGGTTGAACTGAAGTTGAATGTGATCAAAGCCGATGGCTGGGCGAGTCTGCCGATCGCCTTCGGCGTGGCGGCGATTGGCAAGGTCGAACCGAATGACGGAACGGTACTGCTGAAAGGAACAGGCCAGGGTACGTACGAACTTCTCGTCAAAGGCGCGGGGCAAAAGACTGTGAAGCTGGAACTACTGGCGACGGTATCGACGTCGCCGGAAGATCGTTCATTCGCCATTCAGTGTCCTCCAACGGGCATCAGCGAATTGATCGTGACCATTCCGGAGCCCGATCAGACAATCAGGATTACACCTTTGCAGGTTCTGTTGCCGACAGAAGGCATCGCTGAGGATGGTAAGACAGTGGCCAAGGCCAGCCTGGGCGCGACGAATCAATTCGAAGTTCACTGGAATCCACGAGCGGGTTCCAAGCCGGTCATGGATTTGCTCAGCAGCGTGACGAATCAAACGAGCGTCCGTATCGAACAGGGGTTGTTGCAATCTCGCACTGTGCTGAATTACGAAATTCTGCGTGGTGAACTTCGTGACGTCACAATTCTGGTTCCAAAGGACGCGCGAATCATTGATGTCGTTTCAGCAGCCGGGCGTATTCGGTCGTGGAAGGCCGAGCCGGCAGGTGAAACGCATCAGATAGTGAAAGCCGAATTGCTGGTTCCGGCCACGGAAAAGTTTCAGATCGAAATTCAAACGGAGCGAGCGATTGAAGGCGACACTCTGCAGCTGGTTGGCAAATCGGCTGACGGCCATCTTCAGGGAGTTCATGCGGATGCCGTTGTTCGGGAAGCTGGACGACTGGCAATTACCACGGATGCTGCACTGACAACGGTGATTAAGACTCAAACGGGCGTAAAGCAGGTTGATGCGGCGGCAGCGAAAGGCGATCAGGCGGCTAACGCAAATACGTGGGAATTCAGTGGTACCAGCGGCGTGTTGGTCGTGCAGATCAAACCTGTCGAACCGCGATTGCTGGTGACTCATAACGCTCAGTATGTTTTCCGCGATGATGAGCTGCGATTGAAATCTGTCTTGAGGTACGAAGTTGAACGCGCGGGTGTGTTTCAGTTATCGCTGAAGGTTCCGGAATCGCTCACGATCGATAGTGTGTCAGCGGATGGCATGAGCGAATTTAATGTTGATAAAGGCAACGGCAGGATTACGCTGTCGTTGACTCAAAAACGCATGGGAGCCATCGAAGTGACCGTGCAGGCCCATCAGGCATTCGATGCATCCGCTGATCATGCCGAGATGGAACTTCCTATACTGACGCCCGAAGGAGTTGAACGCGAAACGGGTGTGGTCAATAATTACGCCCCGGAGTTTCTGGATGTGATCACAGTGGATGAAAAACTCGTCGGACTGTTTCCATCGCGAGATGCGGCGGTCGAACAGCTTCCAAAATTGCGACATATCGCGTCATGGAATTTTACTCGTCGTCCCATCTCGCTGTTTGTTCGCACGTCGCCTCGGCCAGCTCAGATTGCGGCATCCGTTGGCACGACGGTTCATGTTGAACCGGAGATCGTGAAACAGAACGCGGTGATTACTTTTGATATTCAAAACGCAGGGATCGATACTCTGCGAGTTGCCGTGCCGGAAGCAGTGGCCAATGATGTGCGCTTCCGCATGTTGTCGCCAGGGCACACGATTCAACAGCGAGATAAAGCCGCTCAAGCGGAAGACGGCTGGGTGACATGGACACTGGTTCTGCAGGATGAAACCACAGGTAGCGTGAAGTTGGCCGTGGATTGGGATGTGAAGCTCGGCGAGCGGGGCGGCGTCAGCCCCCCGGTACAACCCGCTGCTGCTGCCGGCACTCCCGAAGCAGCGTTGGCGGCAGAGACTGCGGCCGCACAATCTGTTGCCGCACCGGAACAGACATTCGTCGTCCAACCGCCGCGCGTGCTGGTACCGTTTACTGACGATCAGGCGAAGCGTCGCCGAGTTGTCTTAACGCAGACTCGTGGCGAAATTCGATTGCTGCGACATGAATCACTGTCGATTACGGCCGATTCGCAGGGCGACACGACGGAATCTATCGATGTTCGCGAACTGGAACTGATGGAACCGGACGGATATCTGGCGTATCGCTATTTCGCTCAACCTGCTTCGGCGACGATTCGAATTCGTAAGCACGAAATTCACGAAGTCGCAGCCACGGTTGTGTCTCGGGCGGCGATCGAAGTTGTGACCGAACGGCAGTCGCTGGCATCATGGCGATGTCGTTTCCGCGTCACGACCAGTGAACGCCAACGTTTGCGAATCGATCTGCCGTTGGGTTGTGATTTGCAGGCTCCACTGCTGAATGATCAGCGGACGACGATCGAAAAGGCAACCGATGTGGCTGCTGCGGATCAGTGGGAAGCGTATTACGTCAATATCAGCCGTGATTCAACCTCCGATCAGGAGTTTCTGCTGACGCTGCAGTTCCGCTGCCCGATCGTGGCAGAAGGTACGCGGCCTTATTCAGGGCGTGGAGGTTTGCAGACTTTGCATCTGCCGGTTGTCGGCGAAAGTGGTGGTTCAACTGTTGTGCAGCAAATAAAAATCGTGCTGTGGGCACCTGAAGAAATAGCGTTCGTCGGTGATCCGGATTTGTGGACTCAGGAAGGCGCGATGCCGCCATCGGTGATGAGTCCATTGAAGTCTCCATCGGCGTCTGCTGCCGCGTCTGCTGTACACGACTGGATCGATCCACAGCATGTGGCTTCAGGAGACTTTCCGACTCAAGGCAGTGCGTCCGTTTACCGGGCTGTCGGTCGTCAACAGGCAGTGATTGTCACGTGGTGGAGCCGTGCGTTCCTGTTCTGGATGATCAGCGGCACGTTGGTCTTGATCGGTTTGATTCTGCGTCACACGTCGTGGGAGAATCGTATCACGCTGGTGCTGCTGGCGATGTTTGCCGTGGCAATGTTTTCGCTGAACGGTGATAACGCAACTTCACAGTACGTCGCGATGGCTTGGCCGGGAATTCTTGTGGTCGCGGGAATCTGGTTGACGGGTTTGTTAATTGGACAAAAGAACGACAAAGGAAACCACGAAGGACGGTCATCGCAACCTTCTCAACCACCAAAAAGTCCACCACCAAAAAGTCCACCACCAAAAAGTCCACCACCAAAAAGTCCACCACCAAAAAGTCCACCACCAAAAAGTCCACCACCAAAAAGTCCACCACCGAAGAGTCCATCACCAGCGGTCCCAGTTACTCCTATGGCACCAACCGCACCGATGAAAATCAGCGGCGTTTTAGTGCCACCGGGAACTGTTGTTCCGGCACCTGAGGTCATCAAGATGATGAATGACCTGATGGGAGGTGCGAAGTGAGCATACGATCCTTAATGTCTGCCGCTCAGGCCCGGAGGCCCGATACATCCACTGCCGGGGCCGTAAGGCCCCGGTTACAAACCGGCACTGCAAGTCCTGAAAGGCCGACACAAGCTCGCCAGGATTCCCTCAGAAATATGTCGGCCCTCCGGGTCTTGGAGGTCTTTCCAGCTATGACCGGTGGCTTACGCCACCGGCAATGGATGTGTCAGCCCTCTGGGCCTCAAACGCATCTTGTTCTTGTTCCGAGGCTCCTGCCTCGGAACAAACTGCCTTGGAGGCTCCTGCCTCCCGGAATTCTCGGTGGAGGCTGGAGCCTCCGGAGCAGTGCGTTCCAGGGCTGGAGCCCCGGAACGAGAATGGCTTCCTGCGCATTGCCAATGCTTGCCACGTTGCAAATGCTTATCGCATTCCTCACATGCTTCACATTCCTCCCATGCGTTTCGGCCCAGGAATCCAACGAACAATTCATCCCGGCCGATCAATTGGACGCCGTCTTCGATCGCGATCGTCGGGGCGTCATGATGAAGCGCGATGACTTCAAGGCTCTGCTCGATAAGGCTCGGGCCAACGCTGACGTTGAACAAATCCCGATTCCAATCATTACCGAGCAGGCAAATATCACGGTCAGACCCGACGATCAGCAAGCCTCTGTGCAGATGGAACTCAAAATCCGTCAGTATGCCGCAGGCTGGCAGATGCTACGGATTCGAGCTGGAAACCTGCAGGTTGAAAAGATCGAAATCAATGGCCAGCCCGCGCTCATCGCTCGCGACCCCGCCGATCCAACGGCACTGATGTTGGCACATGACAAGGTTGGTGATTTTACGGCCGTCGTGACTATGTCTACTCAACTGGCAACGCTTGGCAGTGATCGCATGGCGGCTTTTCAGCTGCCAGTCGTGCCAGCGGTGCAGTTATCAGTGAATTGTCCTGCTGGACGGCACTTGCTGGTCAATGATTTGAAACTCGAACGCCCTGCCGCTGAAGATGCAGTCGCGGACTACGTCATACCAGTCGGCAACGCGACCGATGTACGATTGCGATGGGTCGTGCAGCAGAAGGAGACTGAAGCACAGACATTAGTTTTCGTACGAACCGACGCACAGCTACAGGTCCAGAAAGAAACTCTGCGGTGGGACAGCGATTCGCTCATCAGTGTCTTCGGCGGCACGATCAATCGAGTCATCGCGCGCGTTCCGGCGCGGCTTGAGATTACGAGCGTCGAATCCACCGGCCTTGAAGCATGGACGCTGGATGATGATCCGGACAACGCCGGTTTCACTCGAGTCACGATGACATATCGACAACCATTTACGAACGATCGACTTGTGAAAATCCGAGCGGTCGCTGCGGCCAATGGAACTGCCGAATCCCCTGCTGCAGGTGCGACTGCTGGTGGTGCGACTGCTGGTGGTGCGTCTGCTGGTGGTGCGATGCAGAAGATCCCGACTCTGCAATTAGCGGAAGTCACGGCTCACACGGGTCGTCTGGTGGTGACGCATGAAGACGGTCTGCGACTGGTCTCCGAAACTGGCGGCGGTATTCGTCGGATGTCGGCGGCGGAACTCGGTCTGTCGATAGAAGCGTCTGTGTTTGATTTCTGGATGCAGTCGTTTGAACTTCAGGTCGCCGCGAAACCACGTGACCGGGAACTGTTTGTCGAATCCAGCGCGGTACTGGCGATTGATGATACTACGGCAACGTTTGATGCGACTCTGACGGTTGAAACATTGAACGCTCCATTGTTTGAACTGCTGGTACACGTGCCTGCGGACTGGCAGTTGACGAGCGTCGAGGCATCTGAAATATCAAATCCGACATCTCATATTCCGGTGACATGGACGAATACGAATGAACCCAATCAAATTCTGATTCGGCCAGCTCAACCCATTTCGCCGGGACAGTTGATGACACTCGTGCTGAAGCTGTCTCGCACGATTGCTGATCCAGACAACGAACAAAAACTGACGCTTCCCGTTGTCACCATTGCGGAAACGACCACGGTTGGCGGATCGTATATCATACGATTTGCAGATGATCTTACCGTCGCACCGTTGTCGCTGACGGGGTTAACTCCGATTGCCGGCAGTGGCACAGAGCAAGTGTTCCAAAATCCGGGGACAACAGTCTCCGGTGAACTGTCAATCCTGCGTAAGCCTGCGCGGTTGGCGAGTCGTTCGGTGCTGAAGACATGGGCCGATAGTCGGCAACAGTCACTGGATGCGGAAATTATTGCTGACGTATTGAACGGCACGATTCGGACTCTGACCATTCGGCTTTCAGAATCGCTTGGTGCCGATGTGCGATTCGAAGTTCGCAGCGTTGGACCTGTGCCCGGCATTCAGCAGACTCGAACGATTCGGCCGGTGACGATTATTGAACAATCATCCGGTGAAGTCGTGGAGGGTTTGCGGCCGTTTACTTTGAAACTGGACCATCGCTTTGCAGGTTCGCTGTCGCTGCATGCGTTTGTGCAGCAAGTGCGAACAAATGAAACTTCGCCGATTGCCGCACCGATTGTGCAGGTGCAGGAGGCGGTTCGCCAACAGGGCGTGTTGGTATTTGAGGCATCGCCCGAGCAACAGCTAACGGTCGCGCCGGAAGTGCGTTCGATCCCTGGTTTGTTCGTCGCCGACGCGGGATTGGTGGATGCTCCGCCGATCTCAACGGGTCGTCGAGTCGCATTGACGTATCGCTTTGTGCAACCTGGTTATGCATTTAATGTGACGGAAACTCGCTTCGTGACGACGGCTGTTCCGTCGGCCGTGTGCGAGCAGTTGGCAAACGTGTGTACTCTGAACGATTCCGGAAGTATCCAGCGCTGGTGTCAGGCGAAGATTCGTTCGAGCGGCGTGCAGACGTTGCGGTTTACTTTGCCGGGTGGCGAAGCGCAATCGTTCCTGTGGTCGACGATGCTGAATGGCGAACCTGTGGAAGTGCGTCGCGATGGCGGCGATTACCTGGTGGCAGTGCCAACGAATTCGGAGAGTCAGGAACATTTGCTGACCGTGTTGTTTGAATCGGATGCTCGCCATGCCGGAGTGTTCGGTCAGACCGTTCAAGGGCCGGTTCAGTTTTCGATTGATGCGGGCGAGTTGCGTGCGATCCCGATCGATGTGCTGCAGCAATCGTGGCGAGTCCACTATCCGCAGTCATCGTTGCTTGTGGATAGCGATGGCCAGTTTCGTCCAACTTCGGGCGTTGATCAGCCGGGTTGGCTGGTGTCGCTGGGGCACATTTCATGGCCGGAAACTTCTGAATTGCCAGGAAAGTTGATTCCGCTGGTAATTTTTTTGTTGGTGTTGTTTGTGGTGACTGTCGCCATCATCCGCCAGCGATGGTACGGCGTGGCAGGACTGTGTTTGATTTTGTTCGTCGGTTTCTTTTTGTTGCTGCCGTCTGTTCAACAGTCTCGCGAAGCGTCGCAGCGAACTCAGGCTCGCAATGAGTTGAGAATGCGGGAAATTGAGATGGAAGATTCGGTGGGTGATGACGAAGCACCGATGGATGCGCTCAACGTATTCGGAATGGCGAAATCTAATGCTCCGGGCCCAACCGGCATGGGCGGCGGAATGGGTGGCTTTGGCGAAGGTGGATTTGGGGGTCGTGATTTGAATGGTCGTACGGGCGGAGCATCTGGCTTTCCGGCGGCATCAGCAACACAGGCTACGGCACCGGGGCAGGATCCGTTCGCAGCGCCTCCGGTTCCCGCAGATGATTTCCCAGCAATAGTGCAGTCAAGTCCGCAATCCGTCGAAGAGGCAGCGACTTCAGGCGTCCCGATTCTGAACAAGATCCCATACGTCAGTCGAATGGCGAAACCAAAGAAAGGCAACGCGCGCCTGTCGGTCAATGTGAACCTCGACATACCATCAGACTATCGATCTCGTGAATTTGTATCGGTTGCCGACGCTGTGCATCAGCCATCGATGCTGAGTCTAGTTGTGCAGCGACGCGGTCAGATTCGAGCGATTCGTATGGTGGCGGCATTGATTGTGATTTTGCTGGCGTGGCGCATTCGAAAATCCCCGATGCTATGGAAGTTAACCGTCGCAATCGGATTGTTATTGTTGGCTCTCGGCCTGACCCCGTTGTTGTCGAATGCTTGGCAAAGCGTCGTTGACGGCGTGGCGCTGGGTGCATTGGTGAGTGTCGCAATGGCATTGGTGTGTGGCTGTCTGAAGTGCTGCGTTTGTCCGTTGACGTGGTTCCAGAATTGGACGGTTTCCAAGGCTGCTGAGTGGCGAGCGGCTGGGCGTTAGCCCTCTGAGTCGTGCGCGTGGTGCTCGGAGGGCTGATGCCCTGCCGCTCGCCGGTGTGAATTAAATGTGTTCGAAGTGAATTCAGCGAGAAGTAGTTCCATGTCTCGAAATTATAAAAGACAATCTGCGTTTAGGCCCGGATGGGCCGGCACAGCCTCTGCCGGGGCCGTGAGGCCCCGGAATTCGAATGAAGAGTCCCAAAGGCCCGGAGGGCCGACACAACAAAATGTGCTACGACTACCGAACCTGTGTCGGGCCTTCAGCCCTTCGAGTTCTCGCCAGTTCTTGCCGGGGCCTGATGGCCCCGGCAGAGGTTGTGCCGGCCCATCCGGGCCTGTATCAGGTGATGCTCGTCGTTTCGTAGGACGGGTCTTCAGACCAGTCCGGACACGGTTACATCAGGACGGGACTGGAGTCCCGTCCTACGGCTATGCGTTCCAGATCATTCGATGTTTGGCAATCTGCGTCCTTTTGCTTTCATCAGCTGTGATTGCGCAAGCTCAGGAACAATCCATCCCGCAGCCAGACGTAGTTGTGCCGTACTCTCCCGATCAACCGGCGTTGCGAGCCGATCAGGTGTTCATTCGCCACGAAGATTTTCTGAAGCTTTATCAACAGGCAAATCCCGATGCGTTGAACGCCCCGGCGAATAATCCACTCGGATCGACGGTGGTCGCGACTTTCCTGAAGGCAGGGACGCTCACTCAGGTGGACGGCACCAGATATGTACTCAGCTTTGAAGGTCGCTTCGTTGTTTCCAGCGATTCAGATCAAGCGATCAATGTGCCGCTGCCAATCGGGCCTGTCGCCATCCGTTCTTTGCAGGTCGATGGCAAAGATGGCTCAGTGCAGCCGCTGGTTGTGGGAGCTACGGGAACAGAAATACCAAACTTCGCCGCTCAGCAAGTCATCACCCAACAACAGCAGGCGATCAATACGAACGTGGCAATTCAAACAGCCGAAGGCCCGGCGTACGCCGTCGAAGTCACCGGCAAAGGATTTCATATTGTCGATTTAAAATTTGATATCTCAGCGCAAGTGGACGGTGAACTTGGACGAGCGGACTTGCCCCTGAGATCCGCAACAGCGGGAACACTGGAATGGACGCTGCCTGCTGATGGTCTCGACGCCAAAATCAACGGCCGCACGAACGTTTACCGACGCGACGGCCGGACCATCATTCTTCCGATTGCACAGCTTTCGACCGTTCGATTGCAATGGCTGCCGACGGTGCAAAAAGTGGCGGGCGATGTTGTTTATCATTCGTCTGTCAGCTCGGCGATGTCCGTTCAGGATTCCGGAATTACGTTACGCACGACCGTCACAGTGAACTGCCGTCAGGGTGAAATCTCTGAACTGGACGTAACGATTCCAGAAGGCTACTCGGTGCAATCCGTGACCGGCGAAGACGTTGCGGGCTGGACGGCTCAAAGCACTGATGCAACGCGATCAGTGAAACTTCAATTTCGGCGGTCGGTCAACGATGCCACGAAAGTTACCGTGCAGTTGTACGCACCCGTTCCGACGGTCGAAGCGCTGGCATCACTGACAGTGCCGATTTCGATGGTTCGTGGAGCCAGTCGCGATACGGGAACAGTGATTCTGAAAACTGGCCCGCAGTTTCAGGTACGATCCGATTCGCTGTCTGCGGTCACTCAGATCAATGCCAGCGAAGCGGCAGCTCCGGATGGCGACGAACTTCCAGGTCGTCCGATGCTCGGATGGCGTTACACGCGTCATCCGGCGTCGGTCACAGTGAAAGTCACACCGACGGCCGACGAACTTACGGTCGAAGCAATGCACGCCGTGCGTCTGGAAGAGCAGCGTCAATTGTGGAGCAGTCGCATGACTCTGCGAATCTCCGGGGCACCTCGTTCGCGAATTGATATCACCGTGCCAAAAAGCTATCTGGCACTGGACGTCACTTCGACAGGTTTGAAGGACTGGTATTTCACCGATGCTACCGACGGCGACAACGCCAACGCAGACAGTCGCATCCTGAGCATTCAGCTTCAGGACGCTCACACGGGGGCGTTGCAGATCGCAATTCAAGGCCAGATGAATCGGGATGCCGATCGCAGTTTGCTGAAGCTGCAACCGCCGGTGGTGATGAATGCCACGAAGGCATCATCGGAACTTGCCGTCTGGCTGGACGCGGCATCGGAAAGCGCGGGGCTGGAAAACGGCAGCGACTGGACCGTGAAATCGACCGCCACCGTGAATCAAGGCTTCCAGGAAATCTGTGCGGCTGCACCATCGCTGGCTTTTCAGAGCAACGCTGTTCGTCCGGGATCGGTGACGGTGAAACTGCGTCAGGCGGTTTCGACGCTGATCGCCGAATCAGTCACCGTAACCAACGTTATGGAAACAGCACTTGAACTGACACTGGCTTTGAACTGGCAGATCAATCGCGCTGCGGCCGATCACTTCGCAGTAGAACTGCCAACCAGCGTGGCGTCAATCATGTCGTTCGATGTTCCTGGTCAGCGCCGTGTCACCAAAGACGACCTGGGCGACGGGCGGACTCGAGTGACAATGCAGCTTCAACAGCCTGTGACCGATCGGTTGTTCGTCCTGGGGACAGCCAGTTTGCCTTTGCCTGCCGACAAAATCATTCGCGCGGATGTGCCGAATATCGTTGTTCCGCAGAATGCACCATCGACACTGTCCGGGCAACAGCACTTCTGGGTATTGGTGAATCAATCAAACGGCTTGCTTCAGCCCACATCTGAACAGCCAGAAGACAAAGTCAGCCCGGAACAAATTACAACTCAAATCCCGCCGCAGCTATTGCAGCAGGCGGTCGCCGTGAAAAAGCTGCGGCCTGATGCGGCTTTCTGGAATCTTGTGTATCCGGAACAATTCCAGGTCGCTCCAGCAGTTGTGAATCTGGCAACTCATACGACCGTGATTTCCGACGACGGCAGTTGGAGAAGCCGCCACCTGTTGCAGGTCACAAACGAATCACGTCAGTTTTTGCCGGTCGTTTTGCCTCAAGGCAGTCGTCTGATGTATTGCCTTGTGCAGGGGCGGCCGAGTCGCGTGGTGATTCACGGCGAAGGCGATGACGCGCGGCATTTGATTCCGATTCCGCAGTCCGGGGCATTGGCGTCCGGGTTTGAGGTGGAGTTCGCTTTGGCGGGACGGTTTGATGATTCGGCGGCGTTGATTCGCAGAGAATTCAAGAGCAGCCGCCTGCAGATTCCGGTGCCAATGTTTCCGGAATTTCGCGATGATCCGGAGTTCGGTATTCAGGTGTCCCGCAATCGCTGGAGCGTCTACGTTCCCGATTCATGGCGTGCGACTCTGGTGGAAGATCCGAATGCGACGAATGTGGTGCGAGCTGCTGCGACCGCCTTGCAGGATTTGTCATTGATGTCCGAAGTGGAACAGGCATCGACCCTGTTGAACAACGTCAGATCCGCGAAGTCCGGTTTCGCTCGCCGCAAAGCAATCTCAGAAGTTCAGAACAAGACGGAGTTACTGCGTCGGTATTCCGGAAACGATTCGGACGTTGAACAACAGCGTGGCGACGTGCTGAAAAAGCTGAGCGACATTGTGAGCAACGGGCTCAGCAGCGGCATGAGCAGCGGAGGAGCCAGTGGCTATCCTGGAATCAACAACACAGATGGTGTTATGCTGTATGATCAGCGCGCCCAACCGCAGACTGATGCCGCGAACATCGGGAACGGCTACTTGTTTGAACAGGAACAGGGCCAGAACGGCCTGAATTTCTTTAACAACAATGCGTTTATCGACAGGAACCGTGCGAACGGTCGCGTTCAGTTTGGTGAAAGCCAGCCTGGCGAAAAGGATAACAAGCAAAGTGGGCAGCAGTCCGCAGGCAACGGAGACGCGGATTTCCGCTTTGGACTCACTATTCAGGAGTTCGAAGAACAAGAGGCAACAAAATGGATGGATCAATCTGGTAAAGAATCTGCCGCTAAAAAATCCGAACGTGACAAAGCTGCAGATGAGAAGTCTGACGCTAAAAAGCCAGCAGACAAAGCGCCGCAACTCCCAGGCAGTGCATCTAAGAAAGTGCAGGACGGCCGGGAATTGGCGGAGTCCAAAGACGCTGTTGATTCGTTAGGTCTTCAGAACAGATCGCAACTGATGAAGCGACGCGCGGAACAGCCTCAGGCGAGCGAACCTGCTAATCAGCCAAAGGACGCAGTGCAACTTCAGCAGCAAGCCATGCCGCAGCAATGGGGCGAAACGCTCAGCCTTGACGTCCGACAGACTGGGACCATCGCAGGCCGCTCAGCAACACCAACAGGACTGCTCTCACTGAAATTCGACATCCCTACCGATGGCCAGCAAATCGACTTCCTGCGAGTCGGTGGCAATCCGGCGTTAACTCTGGACGTTCGATCATCGGACTCCGTGACCAAAGGCACGGGCGCCATCTGGCTGATCCTGTGCGGCATAGCTATCGTGATGCTGGCAGGACCTGGCAGCAAAGGACAGGTCTTTATCTTCTGTCAGCGTCTGTTCCTGATCCTTGCGATCGCGGGACTTGTTGCCTGGTTAGTGACAAGCGGCGATCTGAAAGGATTCGGATTGATTCTCTGTCTGGCAGCAACAATTGGTTGTGCAGTGATGTTGACGATTCGCCACTGGCGAGCGGCGTAGGGTGTGTGAAGCAACGCGTAACGCACCAGTTCTGGCCCTTAATGATTCAATCCCGCGTTGGCATAACAAAGCTATCCGTTTTGGTGTGTTTCGCTGCGTTTCACACACCCTACGATTTGGAAATTCAATTCCGCTTGGCGCGTAAAAAAACGGACGAGAATTCCATTGGAAATCCCGGCCGTTAGTGTCTTCGTCGCCAAAGCAGTCTAGTGACTACTTCTTAGCCTTGGCAGCTGGTTTCTTTGCTACAGTCTGTGCAGGCTTAGCAGTTCCAGTCTTTGCCTTGGTGGATTTGGCGGCACCGGCTGTTGCCTTGGTAGACTTTGCTGCTGCTGCTGGCTTGGCTGCTGCTGGCTTTGCCTTGGTAGACTTCGCTGCGGCAACAGGCTTAGCAGTTACGGTCTTTGCCTTAGTAGACTTTGCTGGGGTGCTCTTTGCGGCCATTCCAATTTTCCTCCATGGGAATTTTTAGTACCGAGTTTAAGTTGCAGGATGTTCGTCGGTACCAATCACGAACAACCGCGGAAACAGATTGCGGCGGGGCAAAAAAGACCTGCCTGTAACAATCTGTTGCGGGTTATAGGTCAGCATCACAGAAGACGTCAAGCGCAAACTTTGGGTAGACTCAAACGTGAGCGACCTGCACGACAGTTTTTGAAGTGTGATGCTTCGCGTCCGCGCTCTTTTTCGCGCAGTGATGTGATGGCACATTTCAATGCGACAGACCGACGACACTGTCAAGAATTCATGGCATCCTGTGCAGCATGAATGACGCGAAGCTGGTGAGAAGTTGGTACGCCGCTCAGTTCAAAAAATGAATGCAGCAAGCAGTCGCCAAATTTCAAACTACGAACTGCAGGACAGCATGGAACAGCCAGCGCGTTGGCGTGCCCAGTCCGGTCGTTTCGCTGCAAATTCTTCACTTTCGGGCTGTTCGTCGTATGGATGCCGCAGGATTTCGAGCAGCCCAGAAATCAGTGAGTAGTCACCCTGATCGGCCTTGTCGATCGCCAGTTGAGCCATGTAATTTCGAAGCACATACTTCGGATTGACGGTGTTCATTCTTTGCTGACGATCGGCGTCAGAAAGACCTTCCACACCCACGCGATTGCGGTATCGCTGCAGCCAGTTCAATGCTGTCGCGCGGTATTCCGTAGTCAGTTGCTCAGGACGGTAATACGCATCGATCATCAAATCCAAAATTGAGACTTCAAGTTCGTCCGGCGTGCCGTCGAGTCGCATCGCAGCCAGACGGCGATAAAAAATTGTCATATCGGTTTCGGTTGGATACATCACATCGAGAATATCATTCGTCAGCGAAGTGTCTGTTTCGGTATGTTCGTCGATCACGCTTAACCCCAGTTTCGCCAACATCATCGCTCGACATTCGGTATTGAAATGCGATGAATACAGATCGATGCCCGCCTGCAGCGGAGCAATCGTGTCGAATAGAGAGACCAGCGAATTTCCAAGCTGTGTCAAATTCCAGAGAGCGATTTGCGGTTGTTGGCCAAATCGATAGCGTCGGCCCGATGCGTCGGTTGTATTGGGAGTCCAGTTGGGATCGTAGTTCTCCAGCCAGCCGTATGGGCCATAATCGATCGTCAGTCCAAGGATGGACATGTTGTCTGTGTTCATCACTCCGTGAACGAATCCCACACGCATCCAGTGGACGATCATGTCGGCCGTTGTGCGGCAAATTTCAGCGAACCATGCGGCGTAGGTCTCTTGCGACGGTTCGCCGAGATGCGGGAAGTCGTAACGAATCGTGTGATCAACCAGTTGTCGCAGGACGTCCAATTCATTTCGTGCGGCGAAGATCTGAAAGTTGCCGAACCTCGTAAACGACGGCGCGACGCGGCAGACGATCGCTCCAGATTCGTGTTGCGGGTTGCCGTCGTAAAACATGTCGCGGACGACTTTTTCTCCGGACAGCACCAAACTTAGTGCCCGCGTGGTCGGCACGCCCAGATGAAACATGGCTTCGCTGCATAGGAATTCGCGTACCGATGATCGCAGGACTGCCAGCCCGTCGGCCGTGCGAGAATACGGTGTCGGGCCGGCTCCCTTCAATTGCAATGCCCAGCGTTGATTGCGACTGTTAACAACCGCGCCAAGATTGATGGCACGCCCGTCGCCAAGTTGACCGGCCCAGTTTCCGAACTGGTGCCCGCCGTAGCACATCGCAAACGGATCCATTCCGGACAGGACTCGATTGCCACCGAATACATCTGCCACATCTCTTGTTGCGAACGGATCGCCATCGATATCGAGCAGATCGGCAACTTCCTTTGACCAGGCTATCAACTTCGGGTCTGCAACTTTCGTCGGCAGAACACGCGAGTAGCAGGCATTTCGCACCTGCCGACGGGAGTTGACGGCATTGGAATCCGCTGGCAGATTGCGGACGAATTGATTGTCAAAGTTGACCGAATCCAGTTGGACGTGTTTCATGCGACAATGGTCTTTGGGGAACTTGGTGTGAATTGATGTAGGCTGACCTGTCCTCAGGTCAGCAACCAGCCCCACATCGCCGATCAAAAATTGCCGATTGAACGAATAGCATACCACACGATCGCAAAGCCGTCTTTTGGCGAATCGGTGAATCACCCGTGTCGATCATTCTGGCCAAATTGAAAGGTACACGACCTGAGGACAGGTCGTGCGACGTCGGCTGACCTGTCCTCAGGTCAGCTACCAGCAAACATCGCCCATCAAACACTGCCGATTGAACGAATAGCATACCACACGATCGCAAAGCCGTCTTTTGGCGAATCGGTGAATCACCCGTGTCGATCATTCTGGCCAAATTGAAAGGTACACGACCTGAGGACAGGTCGTGCGACGTAGGCTGACCTGTCCTCAGGTCAGCAACCAGCAAACATCGCCCATCAAACACTGCCGATTGAACGAATAGCATACCACACGATCGCAAAGCCGTCTTTTGGCAAATCGGTGAATCGTCCTTGTTGATCGTTTTGGCCGCGTTGAAAGGTACACGACCTGAGGACAGGTCGTGCGACGTAGGCTGACCTGTCCTCAGGTCAGCAACCAGCAAACATCGCCCATCAAACACTGCCGATTGAACGAATAGCATACCACACGATCGCAAAGCCGTCTTTTGGCAAATCGGTGAATCGTCCTTGTTGATCGTTTTGGCCGCGTTGAAAGGTACACGACCTGAGGACAGGTCGTGTTACTTCGGAACGAATGACGTTGATTCATTCACCGCAAGGCAGAATGCCGCAATGAGGCTGGCTGCTTGTTCAAGATCGCTTTCAGCGACAAGTTCGACCGGGCTGTGCATGTAGCGATTTGGAATCGAAACCAAGCCGGTTGCACAACCTCCGCGAGCAACCTGAATCGCAGCTCCATCGTTACTGGCCGGATATCCCAGTGCGTTGATCTGTACTGGAATCTGTTTCGCCTCAGCGATTTTAGAAAGTAGTTCAAAGACCGCAGGATTTGCATTTGGGCCACGAACAATCACCGGGCCTTTGCCGATTTCAATCTTCCCGAATTCATTGGGATCGATACCAGGGCAATCCGTGGCATGTGTCACATCCACTGCGATCGCAACATCAGGATTCACGCTAAAGGAACTCGTCGTCGCGCCACGCAATCCGATTTCTTCCTGCACAGCGGAGACTGCGACAATCTTCGCGGCAGGATTTGATTCTGCCAGGATTCGCAACGCCGTCATGATGACCCACACACCGGTTCTGTCGTCCATGGCGACGCCGGACAAGCGTCCGTTTCGAAGTTGTCGCAGACAGGGTTCAGGAGTCACCGTATCGCCGATCCGCACAATCGTTCGAGTTTCCGCTTCCGATGCTGATCCAATGTCGATCCAAACATCTTTCATCTTGGGGACGTTTTTTCTTTCTTCAGGATCAAGCAGGTGAATCGGCTTTCGTGCAATGACGCCGGGGATCGGCCCTTCGTCGGTATGGACGACCATGCGTTGCCCAAGCAGAATCTGCATGTCCCAGCCGCCGATCGGGTTGACTCGCAGAAAACCGTAGTTGTCGATGTGGCGAACAATAAGTCCAATCTGATCGGAATGAGCGTCGAGCAGAATTGTGGGGCTGCCGCCAGGATTCACCGTGGCCAGGACGTTGCCATGCACGTCTGTTGTGACGTCAGCAGCGAACTCTGAAACAAAAGCTCGAACCACGTCCTGGACTTTTTGTTCAACCCCAGAGGTTCCGGGTGTGTTCAACAGGTCTTTTAGAAACTGATCGGGCATAAACAAATTGCTTTGACTGGAAGGGGAAATCGCGAAGATCGTTGATCACTTGAGTGCGACAGGCGATGTAAAACACGCCTGATGCACGATCAAAAAGCCAGATTGTCAGAAAGTCTCGCTATGGATGCAAACGAGTCAGTTGTTTGGACAGGAACACAAGTCGCCGTCGCGGTCGGTTTTCGGTAGGTCCTCCTTGCCGAGGAGGACTTCGCGACTTGTCGCGACCATTCTTAGATATATTCAACCAAAGCCGGCCCCGAGTTTGGCAACATCACACCGCACCGCTTCGCCGCAAGGCGGACCCAAGGGCGGACGTCCGCTCAACGGCGTCGCGTTGTCCTGTGGGCAACGTGGTTCTGGTCGCAGGTTGCAGCAAGCTGCAAAGTCCTTTCCGGCAGAAAGGACCTACATAAAAACTACTCTGGCTTGACTGTTTCATCAACAGATCGTTTCCACGTGCCGTCCAGCATTTGCTGGAGCATGGTCTGCATCAATTCGCCACTGCCGGGCTGATAGCCGACGTGTACGTCTTCGACAATGTTGCCCTGTCCGATGATCACGGTATGCGGTATGCCCGAGACCTGAAACGTCGGAGCTACCGAAGAACTGCGATCGAGTGCAACCCGAGGTGTCAGTTGTTTGTCTGAAAGAAACGTACGAATCTGGTCGGGCGATTCCTGCAGATTCACGGCGACAAAGATCACCTGCGATTCGTCAAACTTTGATGTGGCGGCTATGTAGTCGGGTAAAGCCATCACGCAGGGACCACACCATGTCGCCCAGAAATCCAGTACGACGATTTTGTCTTTGTGGTCGCTGAGTTTGAACTTAGTGCCGTCCAAAAGAGGCAACTCAAAATCCGGTGCTGGTTTGCCGATCATCGCTGCGGCTTCGGAGTTCCCACCATCGGCTTGCGGAATATCCCAGTCTGGTTCGCGAGCCAATTTCAGGACCCATGTGTCGTAAGCCGCCAATCGTTGGCTGGCTTTGGGATCGCCCGTGAACAGTTCACGAACTGAATTCGCCGGGAACGAACATTTTCCCAACAACGCAGATGATCCTTCAATGCGGCCATTGACGAGTCGTATTGGTTTCATTGTAATGCTGAATCCATCCGCCAACTGGGCTTGCAGCACGGCTTCATCTGCTGCATCGTCAGTTGCGAAGCCATCAGCGTCACCGGACGGTGGCTCCGGTGTCACAGCAACAGTTGCAGCTTCTGCGACGTCGGCAGAATCGGCCGCTGCCTTTTCAGAGTTCACAGGTTTTGGATCGTCTTTCTTCGGCGGGTCCAGCCAGACGATCGCACCAACTCGACTGCGTTCAAAACGCAGTGCTTCGAGCCGGGATTCAAATTCAATTTGATCGCCTTCGACAGCCAGCAATCGGCCACGCAGCAGGTCTCCGTTGGGCGCGATGATCACATGAGTGGGCGGGCTGTCGCGGCGGAAACGTGGAATGGTCAGCACCGCCTGCCGTGATTCTTCCTCGATGAACTGCCGAATGGAAGTACCCGAGAGATTGTCAACTTCAAATTTTGAAATGGCCACGCCATCATTGGCCCGCTGTGTGACTCGACCATTGACAATCACCTGGCCCACTGCCGTGAGATTTGAATCGAACGCGATGCCTCGGCCACCGGACGACGCAGCGTTGATCTTAATCGTCCTGGCAGGCTGTCCGTTCACCGAGACGATAATCGTGCCGTCATGAACGACAAGCTGAATATCGGCTTCGGAATCCTTAATTAAGATCTGCCCGCTGTTCGCCCCGCCGCCCTGGACGCCCCCCATTCGCATGCCCATCATCCTCTGGTTGGCCGGCATTGGCTTGTCCGAGACCTGCAATTGATTTGGCATCAGGCTCAAGCAAACGTGCGTACAATTTTCGTCGTCGCGTTGTCCGTTGCCGAACATCGCGATATTCAAATCGGCCCACGATTGTTTTGGCCATTCGATGTGAAAACGCACGGTGTCCCCGGTAAGAATTTCGGGGTGCGAATACATAGTGTTGCCGCGAAACACGAGCTTCTGGCGATTCTCTTTCTGGATCTTAACGCTGATGCCCTTCCAGCCCTCGTCCGCAAAGCCACTCTGATGTTTACGACCGGCAGCTGAAAGTTCGACTGCTCGAATCTGATCACAGGCAAAGGATCGCACTTCTGTCAGAGGTGACGTGAAGTGAATTCCTTTTTCGCTGCAGGTTTCGATACGACATGGAAGTACGTCGTTGTTTTTTAAATAGATAACGTCCGGAAACGCCGCCAGTAGATCTGGATTTTCTGAGAGGTGCTGAACGTCGGCCGCACGCACAAAGCGTGCATTTTCGACGCCTTGCAGCGTTGATGCGTTCAAGCCTCCCAGCGGCGTCCATTGAATCGGAGAATCAGCCGCGCCTTCGACGACAAGTGTGCCCTGGAGTGAACCGTGTTCGTGGAACAGACGATCGGGTTCGCTGTGTTCAGTTGTTAATTCTGCATCTGCATCCTTAGTGTCGCTGTCAATTTTTGCTTGCAATTTCGCAAGTTCCGCTCGTGCCTCGGCCGCTTGCGGATGGTGTCGTCCGAGTTGTTCCTCCAATAGCTTAAGTTTGTCCATAGCCAGGGTTCGTCGTTTCAAATCACTCACATAGGGGCCCGAATCGGCTACTTTGATCTTTGTGTCCGGCTCACTTTCGTGTCGTTTATTCGTCAGCCCAATATTCGCAAGCCCCGTTGTTTCGCACTTCAACGGCACCTGAGCATACGGCGTTTGAACAACTGCGGTACCGTCGGCAACAGAAATCAATGAACCGGAAACAAACCCACCATCGTTCCAATTCAGCCACGCGCTGGGACGTTCAGGATTTGGTGCTGCTGTTTGGCCAGAAATCGCCACCGACGCAACGTCTGTAATCGGGACCGTGATCGTTTGTTCTTCCGCCAGCAGAATCAAATTGCCAGCGGTCGCATCAAATTCCTGCACCTTGCCGAAATGCACTGTTCCGTCGATCAGTTCAATACGGGAACTTTCGCCGGATGCGATGCGAGGCGTCTTACCGTCCCAGTGACTGACTCGCAAGCGTCGAATGGACAGGTCGAAATCACCATTGCGAAAGGTGATTCCTGTGGCGTCCGCTTGAATTGATTCGGTACTGACATCGCCCAGTTTTTCGCCGGTGTCGGAGAAGACTTCCATCGTATTCGCTATGCGGTTCACAAAGAGATACAGATGAACCGACAAGTCATTTTCGCCGATCGTCCGCAGCGTTTTGAAAGACGCCTTGCCTTTTGCAGCGACAAGCACATCAATCCATGTTTCAATCCGCAGACTACTTTTGGCGTCACGCCCCATGGCCATTTGAAAATTCAGAGGCTTGCTTGATTGCACCTCAAATTCAATTTCATATTTGTCGGGCAAATTCACTGGCAGAAAAATTGCTGTGTCCGCCTTCTTAGTTGTGATGGAACCATCGGGGGCTTCGGACCAGATTCCCTTGTCGGCAGCTTCCAGTGGTGCGTTTTCTTCCTTTTGAGCTCCGCCAAGGTTAATAAAGCCGCCCAGCACACGGTTGTTCACATTGGGCGGCTTCTTTGTTACCTGCCATTCATCCAATCCACGTGGCCCGGAATAGATCATGCCGGAATTGTCAGTACTTTGCAGACTGAGCACCTGGTCGCGGGCGACTGCAAACGCACCAAATCGCGTGCTTTCGAACGACATCGTGGTGTCGGTGATAGATGTTAATCGGCCGGTCAGGAAGTCTCCATTCCGCATCAAAATGCGGAAGACGCCTGGGTCAGCTTTTGCTGCTTCGCTTGCCGGATATTTCACGCTGGCGAGATATGACAATTCAATCTGCAGCGGATCAGTGAACATCGGCGATTGCCACGTGAGGACTTTGTCGTCCGCTTTCAACAGTTTGCCGGAAAGACTGTCACCATTGTGCCACAGCAGCGTTGTATCATCGGCATTCGCAGGCAGCGACGTTGATCGCCACACTGTCAGCAGTAGCAGCATTCGAATAAGGATCTTTGTCATTCTATTTGCAGCTCCGCATTTTTCGATCGTTCCGGGGCTCCAGCCCCTGTCTCTCGTTCCGGGGCTCCAGCCCTGGAACGCAATGTACAGGAGGCTCCTGCCTCCTCCGGAGTTCGCTGGAGGCAGGAGCCTCCGAAGCAGTGTGTTCCGAGGCTGGAGCCTCGGAACAAGTTGCGTCCCGAAATCTCATCGTTCATAAATCGGCAGGAAGCGATAGTTCAACGCCATCGCCAGCAGTGACATCGACGTCCCATAACCTGATCCCATTTGACTTTGAAAACTGCCGTCGTCGCTCTGCAAATCTTTCAGCTGCCTTGCCGTTTTCAGATTCCATTTGTTCCAGGATTCAAAGTCACCCTGAAACAATGCCTGAGCCGTGTAGTAACGGTAGTACTCAGGATAGCCTTGTTCATCCTGCTCCAGATTTCCAGAGACACGTTCCAGCACAGCTTTGTATTCGGCCAGATTCTTACGCTTTCCGATCGCAAAGACCAGGGCGGCAATTGACTTCAGATTATTTGAACCACCACCGCCAACCCCGGAATAGCCGACTTCGCCGCGATTCGTGGTCATTGACTTGAAATAATCCAGAGCTTTATCGATGCCATCGTCCGGAACTTTGATGCCAGCGTTGCGTGCGGCCAGCAGTCCCATCAGGACAGCTCCCGAAACAGAAGTATCCGCATCGGTTGCTTCAGGAGAATAACGCCAGGCGTTCCATTGATTATTCTTTTGCGAGGTGACTGTCGCGCGGACGGCGAGTTCCAGGGATTTTCCGATGGTGCGATGACTTGCGGTGTTGGCGTCCCCGTCCCACAGCGAATCTTCATCAAGGATTCCGTAGACTTCAGACAAGCCAAGCATCGCGAAGCCATGCTGATACATACTACCGTGCCCGCCGCCGCCAAAAAATCCAGTGGATTCACTTTGACTTTGAATCATGCTGCGGACGGCTCGACGGATGTTTTCGCTGTACGGGCCAAAGTTAGGATCTTCGCCGCTGGCCAGAAAGGCCATCACGCACATGCCATTAATACCGGGACCACTATAACCGCCGCTGCTGTCCCATGTGCCTTCCGGCGACTGGTTGCTGGCCAGCCATTCCAGACCACGTTCGTAAATCAATTGCACGTCCTGTGGCACATCGGTGCCGAAGCGGACTTGTGTGTCCTGAGCCGATGCACAGTGGGAGAGAAATCCAATTGCGGTGACAGCTAATACGACAGTGAACATTCGCATCACAAACTCACTTTCTGGACGTTTCCAGCAATTGCGTTTCCAATAGCTTGAAGCAGCCCCGGGACCAGTGGGGACAAATCCGAAACTCGACTTGAACGAGCCACCAAAACTACCACACCAAACGAAAGACACTTGACATTTTGTTGATATTCAAGGTTTCGATCAAGCGTTATGAAGACATCGCAAACTTCACTCGCCCTTCGCATCAGTTCTCCATTCTTAACTCCGGCCCAACCAAGCGCTTGAACGGTCGAAACTTCATGGAACGCAATAAGTCCGGCAAAAGCAACCGGGATATTTTCATCAAATAGAAGTCGCATCAGCGATCACCGTTTCACACGCGGACTCCAAAACCGCAATTGCCTGTTCACGCTGAACGGATGGAAACTGCCGAAGAAACTCGGGTAAAGTTTCTCCACCCTCTAAATATTCAAAGAGTGAACGCACCGGAACGCGGGTTCCCACAAAAACCGGTTCGCCGCTTAGTATCTCAGGATCGCTTTGAGTTATGCCGTGTAGCGTTTGCATAGTGCATGTTTCTAATCAGTAGGATGGGGCTCCAGAACCTTCCTGACGTTTCTTCGTAAATCAGTTTTCGCTCAAATCGGCGACCAAGCCAATGGGCAGATCTGGACGGGACTGGAGTCCCGGCCTACTCAAACTTCCTACTACTTTCGATTCTCCAACGCGTTAAAGAACGCATCGATGCCATCGCGGAATTCGGCTGGAACCTGGTCGTTAGTTGTGCCTGTCGACTGCTGTACGCCGCGAGCTTCAATCTGAGCAAGAGGATCTGCACCAGGGCCGTATAATTCCAATGCAACGCGATCGGTGTCACCCGTTCCGCCGCCGCCAGGAGTTGAGCCGCCACCACCGCCGCCTTTTGGATTTGCTCGTTTTGCGGCCAGAAGCAATTCAATCGCTTCTGTTTCCGCTGCGATGGCTTCACGGCCTGTGTCCGGACGGCCCAAGATATTTGTCGCGTCATTCATCGCGACGCTGGCGGCCGTCAGCATCTGAATTTCTTTACCAAACTTCTGATCACCCAGCGGCAAGGCCCGAATATCGGTAACAACGTTTAATGTGCGATCATAGAGCTTGCGCTGCGTCCCGGATTGCAGTTCTGCCTTATCGGTATAGGCAACCGCTTCGAGTTTCTCGCGAACCTGTTCCAGCGATCGAGTTTCCTCACGCAGGTCCATTTCGCCTTCTAATATTCGCATGACTTCGAGTACAACGGATGGCGGCAAACTGTCGCCTTTGGAACCTTTTCACGTCCCGCACTTCGAAGCGGAGACTAATTCCTCACCCCACCGATCCAGCGTATCGCCCCAATACTCCGCCCGCGCGATGGAATCACCACTGCGGTTGTTGCGGACTCGGCCACTTAAATCATCCAGTTTCTTGACGACCTGAAATTCCTGCATCTCTTGCAGAATGCGAAGAAACTTTTCTTCTTTGCGACGATCGTAATAGGCTTCCAGGTCATCCTGAATATCTCGCACTTTTTGGCTTTGAGCTGTTTCACGATCTGCGATTCGGACCGACTGATCCCGGACTCGCTGATCGAGAGATTTTTCAGTCACACCGAAGCCGTCAAACAGCGTGCGATTGAGAGCCGTCGCCACATCGATTTGTTCTCGCGACGCTGCCTTGAAGCGTTTGACGAACGTGCTGTTTTCCAGATCGTCCATAATCTTCTGCAAGTCCTCGCGGACTTTTTCGAATTCTGCCAGCAAGTCCGTTTGTTCCTGCACGGCCTCTTCAACTTTTTCTTCTGCTGGGGTCTCTGGCTCCTTCTTATCGTCCGATGGAGGACCGCCCTGAAGCACGGTCGTTGGCAAGCCGAATTTAGGACTGCCTGGTTTCTGCGGTTCAGACTTTTCGGCAGTGACCGGGTTTTGCTTGTTGAATCCGGATTCCGTGTCCGTCAGTTTTGGAACAGTCGGCAGCGGCTGGTCTGACTTCTTTGTTTCGTCTGGTTCGCTTGGTTGCGTACCTTTATTGTTGCCAGCCATCGGACCAGTTTTCTGGTTCGCCTGCGCCGCTGCCACAGCCTTCTTGCCTGGCGCTTTCGCTCCCTGCTTCAGAAGATCAGCCACTGACGGCATGCGGTTTTCGGCAATGTCACGCAGACGCTGCAATCCGCCAGCCCATGTCTCCAGATGACCAACCATCATTTCTTTATTGCGCAACGCCTGTTTGAGCAATTGATCGCCCTGATCAGTCACCGCAGTCAGACGCTGACCGTTGGCTTTTTCGGCTTCGCCTTGCTGTTCAATCTGTCGCCGAGTTTCAGGAGCGTTCAGTTGATCCGCGCCCATCTGACGAATCTGTCGATTGGCGTCGTGCAGCCGCATTTCTTCTTCGTACACGTCATCAGCCAGGCTTGCCCAGCGACGCAGTTGAGCCATCATCCAGACGGCATGTTGATCCGGCGACATCACGTGCAACACATACGCTGGAGAATAGATGCGACCGCGTTCTGGTTTGTAATCCTCAACATACGATCGAACCTCCAGTGTCTGAGGGCGAATGTTGTCGGTTTCGGCACAGAAGGTTGTGGTCGCCGCCAACCGTGTTTCTTCCGGAGTTCCGCCTTTGACCAGCTTCTCACCGGTATCCGGATTTGGATTCTGTATCGGGTGCTGCACGCCTTTCCATTCGATCCCGATATTCTTGACACCGAAATCATCGCGGGACTGCAGATCGAATGTGATGGTGTCGGTTGAGATCACAACTTGCTGAGGTTCCTGTTGCTGAAAATTGATCTCCGGAGCGGCGTCATCGACGGCGTTGATCTTCAGATTGAAAGCGTCTTTCGCGGTCAGACCCAATTGATCTCGCCACTGGAAATCCATGACTGTCGATTCTGATACGATCAGCGGAGCCGGGTGAATGCGATTGCCTTCGACTGAGGCTCGTTCATTCCTGACCGTTGCTTCCGCCAGTTCGCGACTGATTTCTGCATGGAATTCCGCCGTCGCGCCTTTCAGTACAGAAATTACACCACCACGCACGTCGGCTTTAACCGAGCGGCTGTATTCAAGATAATCGGGCAGCTTGATGGTCGCAGACAGCGAACTCAATTCCGGCCGATTGGCGACTTCAACGGCGACTTCCTTAGTCAGGTCGCCAACGCGCACATTCAAATTGCCGTTGTTCGTCTGAGCTGGCAATTGAAACTGATACGCCTGATCCTGCTTCGCCGCTTTCACCGCTTGCTGACCATCGAACTTTGCCGAAGCTGCTGCTGGTGACCATCGCGTCGCATCGGATAACGCGGCATTCAATGAGAACTCTTCACCGTGCGGCACTACCATTTGATTCGGAAAATTCTCAACTTGAGCGAACGTGTACCGATCAACATCTCGCCATGGCATCAGCCAGCGAGCCATCGCATTGAATCCTGCGGCGGGCACAATTGCACAAGCCAGCAATGTCAGTACAGCAGGCACTGCGAAAACAGTCGCCCAGAACTTATGACGTGCGAAAGGCACCGCGTCGGAAAAATCGCGTTCGCGAACAATCGCATCGACCTGCTGAATGGCGGCCTGAGCCAATCGCGTGCTTGTGCCAAGATGTTTGCCGCTGTGAGCCAGCTCAACGACACCAAGCAGTTGATCACCCAAGGCCGGAAATTTGTGTTTGAGCAGAATCGAAACCTGCTCCATGGTTCGCGTTCCCCAGACCCAGCGATGACACTTCAGCGGAAACAAAACCGCCATGCCGATGGAACCGGTCACCAGCAGGAGTGTCCGCACCAAAGCTGGCGTGTCGATGAAGCGATCGATGATGAAGACGACAAGGTACGATACGAGCAGCCCAAAAGCTCCCGCAAGAATGCCTTCGGCGACTTTGATGCCCCGCACTCGTTTTTGAAACTCAACCAACCGAATGCGTGTAGTTTCCGGCAGCTGCAATCCGTTTTCACTCATGACCAATCGCTCCAGTAGCGGGAGTGTTTCTTATGACACTAAAGGCGGGCGAGGATAGTATATCCATCGCCGACGACGTTCGGCAGCATCAAACTGGCGACAACTTTCAGAAAACACCAGACAAAATGATTCCTGCCAGGCGAGTCGACATGGGGACGAAAGCCAAACAAAGTTGCCGGAACTGCTTGCCAACGAGTCGTTTCGTTCGCACAATCTGGGAACGACGTAATTTGGTTGCCTCAACAGAATGGCAGATAATATGCATGCAGTTCTTCTTCCCTTCTTACTGCAACGAATGATCGTGACTGCGTTTGTATTCGCAATGCCCCATGCAATGCCACAGGACGGCAATTTGATTTCTGAGATCGGCAATCTGTTTGGCGAAGTTCTGCGTGAACTCAACGGCGAAGAGCCAAAACCGGCTGCTCCTGCACAAGCCATGGTCGCAATCGAAGCGCCTCAGAAAAAATTATTGCCCGGTGAAGCCGATCGAAAAGAACATGCCGACCGCACAATTGCGCTCTGCGGTGCTATGCAATCGTGGGTGATTCAAACCTGCCAATTGGATGAAACTCAACAGGCTGCGATGAAGGAGCTTGTCGCGAAACATCTGAAAGATGAAAACGAAAAGTATGCAAAGCGAGATGATCCGGCAAGGCAGCATCGACCGTTTGGAGAAAACACACCTTTGCTGTTTGTGCAGTCTGACGGTGTCGGAACAAAGCTAACCGATGCTTTGTTGTTATCCATTCGCAAGGACGTTCTGAGTGATCTTCAGAAAGAGCAGCTTGATCTTGCCGTCGCGGAACGTAGCGAAAGTCAGAATGCCGCGTTTCGAGAATTTGTCGTTGCTTTGTTCGATCAGGAGTTGTTCCTGTCAGACGATCAGCGACAAAAGATGTTGGAACAATTTGCGGGCCGCAATCTAATCTTCTCACCTTTCTATTCATTCGTGGGGCAAACACACTATTTGCCGTACAAACACATGACTGAGGTGTTTGCAATTCAAAACGCCGACTTCCTGGATCACCGTCAGAAAGAACGACTCAACGATCTGACATCCGGCGACAATAGAAATCAAAACCACATCATGTTTCAGTCAAACGAAGGGCAGGATCAATGGGCTGAAAACATCAAGCAGGCTGTGGTGACTCAACGAAAGACATATTTGCACGCCGCTGCAGTGCGCATTGGCTATATGGAACGAACATTGAATCTGACTCCTGAACAGGTTGAATACCTGACCGTGGCCAGCAAAGGTGCGACGACTTCAGCATTGGCGGATTGGAAACAAGCGACTCAACAGACAGTTGATAACATAGTGGAACAAATGGGACAGATGCGAGGCAACTTTGCGTTTTCGGCCCAGAACATGTCTGTTGATAGCCTGGACCGCAATGAAATCTGGGCCGGCGCCCTACGAACGGTCAATGCTGACACACAATCAGATGATCGAGCTAAGCAAGTTCGACGCGTGAAGGCGATGACAGTGACAGCATTGCTGGATCAGGAATTGTGGCTGACTCCCGCACAGCGCGAAGTGGTGATGAAATTCACAGAGCCGGTGATGCCGGAGAGTTTGGCAAAAGGAATGTACGACGATTACGTCCGCGAGCTAGTACTTCTGGCTTACCCGTTGCACAAGGTGAGCGAAGCCAAAGTCAACGAAGTCCTGACGGAATCTCAACTTGCAGTCTGGAAGCAATTGAAGGGTTTTCTGCGACTGAATCCCGGCAATAACGACCTCGAAATCCCCATGAAGAATCAGGGCGGAAGCTTTACTGTACCATTGACGGACTAATCCAGAGTAGGACGGAACTCCAGTGATCTGACGCACCGAATGGTGTGTTTCGTTCCACTTCACACACCCTACCAAATTCAACATCGAATATCGAACACTTAAACCGAAAACCTTCAACCTCAACAAGGACACCAATGTCATCCACAACGACGGCTCCAGCACTCCAATCCGATGACGTCGCCGCGATCGATGAATTGCGCGACGTCTACCGCAGGCTCAAGAGCGAGCTGTCGAAAATCATTGTGGGGCAGGATCAAGTCATCGAACAACTCGCCATCTGTCTGTTCGGTCGTGGCCACGCGTTGCTGATGGGTGTGCCAGGACTTGCCAAAACATTGCTGGTCAGTCGTATCGCTGAAACCATGTCGCTGAGTTTCAGCCGTATTCAATTCACTCCCGACCTGATGCCGATGGACATTACCGGCACAGATATTCTGCAGGAAACATCGGACCGTCGCCGCGAATTTGAATTCGTCAAAGGCCCGGTATTCGCAAACATCGTGCTGGCCGACGAAATCAATCGCGCCCCTGCGAAGACGCAGGCCGCGATGCTGGAAGCTATGCAGGAACATCGAGTCACCGTTGTCGGGCGACCCTATCCTCTCGAACCGCCATTCTTTGTGCTGGCCACACAGAACCCCGTTGAACAGGAAGGCACATATCCGTTGCCCGAAGCTCAACTGGACCGCTTCATGTTTCTGATCAACGTGGATTATCCATCGCGGGCCGAAGAGCTTGAGATCGCTCGGACAACAACCGGTGCCACGGTGCCGCGACTGGATCATATCGTTGACGCCGCATCGGTCCTGAAGTTTCAGGAACTTGTGCGACGAGTACCTGTGCCGCAGCACATTTACGAATTCGCCGTGGACCTTGTGCGTCGGACGCGACCAAAGCTTCAGGAATCTCCTGAGTGGCTGAAGCCGCTGGTGTCCTGGGGCGCGGGGCCGCGAGCTGTGCAGTACATGATTCTGGGAGCGAAATCACGAGCAGCGTTAACGGGCAGTTATATGGTTCGGCTGGAAGACATTATGGCCGTTGCTGAACCAGTGTTAACGCATCGCGTATTGACGACGTTTAACGCCGAATCAGAAGGGATCACCAGCAACGATATCATAGATCGTCTGGTCAAAGAGCTGAACGACGAACAAGTGCGTTAAGATCGGCGAGCGGTGCGGCGTCAGCCCACCGGTACTTTGCGATTAAAGTAGCCGTCACTCTCCGAGTGACGAATGCCAATCGCCGCGTTTTCCGTCCTGCCTCACTCGGAGAGTGAGGTCTACTATGGGAAACCACATGCGAAACGAATCACAATGTACCGGCAGGCTGACACCTGCCGCTCGCCGAACTGTTTCTAGTTTCAAATCTCCATTCAAAAATCGAAAATTGAAAATTCCTTCATGCGTAACTTCGTTGATCCCAAAGTCGTCTCCCGTCTGCGCGGACTTGCACTCGATGCGCGGACGCCGATGATCGGCAGCGTGTCCGGCCGACATCGCAGTCCGACGCGAGGTTCCAGTCTGGAATTCTCCGAATATCGCAAATACGTCCCCGGTGATGACACGCGGCGTTTGGACTGGCGAGCCTGGGGGCGCAGCGATCGCTTTTATATCAAAGAATATGAAGCCGACACGAACCTGCGACTGTGTCTGGTTGTCGATGTCAGCGGTTCAATGAGCTACGGACCGGATGGCAGCACGGCCGAAGGCACCACAAAGCTTGACTACGCTCGGCGACTGGGTGGGACGCTGGCTTATCTGGCATCTGGCCAGGGCGACGCTGTTGGTTTGTATTCCGCAGGTAAAACTTTTCAGAAAGAAATTCGGCCAAAACGCAGCGGAGCCCATTTGAAATTTGTTCTCGACGAACTAGGAAACATGATAGCAGAAGGTGAAACCGGATTGCCGGAAGCTTTGCATCAAGCCGCTGAACGAATTGCTCAGCGAGCACTTGTGGTTGTGATTTCCGATCTGTTTATGGACCCGGAAGTTCTTAAGGGTGCATTTCAGCATTTACGATTTCGAAAACACGACGTGGCCGTATTTCACCTTGTCGAACAAAATGAAATCGATTTCCAGTTTGATCGTCCCGTCCGTTTCGTCGATCTGGAAGGCGCTGGTCCGTTGCTTGTCGATCCCACAACGATTGCCAAACAATATCGTCAGGCGGTACAAACCTGGCTGGAACAACTGCGCATTGTTTTTCGCGACTCAGCAGTTGACTATCATCGCGTGAATATCGCTGAGAACTATTCTGATGTGCTGGCGAGGTTTTTGCTGGCAAGGAAGAAGTAGCCCGGCGAGCGGCATGCGTCAGCTTGCCGGTACATTGAGATTTGAGATTTGAGATTTGAGATTTGAGATTTGAGATTTGAGATTTGAGATTTGAGATTTGAGATTTGAAAACTGCCCAATGCCTGATTCTGTCTTAGAACTGACTCATCACGACGAAGCCCGAGCTTTATTCGGTCTGCGCGATGAAAATCTGCGCCGTCTGTGTCACGTCACCGGCGCGAAAGTTGTGCTGCGGGGCAGTCAGGTCCGCATCAGTGGTGAACCGGATCAGGTCAATCAGTGTCTTGAAACGCTGCAACGATGGCGCGAAATCGTGCAGGAAAATTCAGAACTCGCGCCGTCAGATGTAATTCACTCGCTCGGCGAAGACCCGGAAGAAAAAAATAAAATGATTCGCTCTGAAACTCAGAATTTTAATCCCACGGAACACGGCGGTTATTTCACTGGACGCAGTGCCCCGGATTTGCGATCCAGCCGCGATCGCGTCGGTCAAATCAAGGCTAAAACCGACGGCCAGAAAAAATACATGGACGCTATGCGTGAAAATGAACTCGTCCTGTGTGACGGACCAGCCGGAACCGGAAAGACATACCTCGCCGTTGCACTTGCTCTGGAAGCCCTGCGTTCTGAACTTATCCGCAAGATCGTGCTCGTTCGCCCGGCAGTCGAAGCGGGCGAAAAACTGGGATTCCTGCCAGGCGACATGATCGCCAAAGTTAATCCCTTCCTGCGACCGCTGCTGGACGCGATCAATGACATGCTGGACCCGGAACAAGTCCGCCGCTATCTGGCTAATGACGTCATTGAAATCGTGCCGCTGGCGTTTATGCGAGGCCGCACGTTAAACGACACGTTTATGATCCTGGACGAGGCTCAAAACACGACCTGCACGCAGATGAAGATGTTTTTGACCCGTATGGGACTGAATTCCCGAATTGTAGTGACTGGGGATTCCACGCAAATTGACCTCGAAAAAGGCGTTGAAAGTGGCCTGAAAGACGGGATCCTGAGGCTTTCTCATATACCTGGGGTTGCGATTGTTCGTCTGAATGGACAGGATATTGTCCGCCATCGACTGGTTCGAGAGATTGTTTCGGCGTACGAAACAGGGACAGACCGGGATCCTGCAAGATCCTGATCTATCAGATTCTCTGAATTCAGTCTGCGAGTCGGACGCGAATCCGGCGGCAATCACAACTCCATGTCGTTCTTTGGAACCCGTCGCCCGCGTCAGTCACAAGCTCGCGTCTTTCGCCCAACACCGTCTCTGTGGGATCGATTGATTGCGGCATTTCGAGACTATCGCGTACTTTCGCAAGTGCTAATCGCGCTGTTGGCGGTGTTCTCGCTGCTGTGCGCGTTGCAGGCATGGAAACCTCGCTTTCACTATCGCGCGGGCCAGTTCTCGGATGTCGGCGTTCAGTCGCGAATTGATTTCGAAGTGGAAAAGCTGGCGGAGACACAGCAAAGTCGTCGTGATGCAGAAGCAAACGCTCCACTGGTTCTTATTCAGGAACCGGCGGTCATCGATCGACTCATCTCTCAGCTTCGTGCGCAATTAAGCGAAGTCTCTAATGCAGAAACTGTCGACAAGTTGTCTCAACCGACACAGGAAGCATTTGGCTTTTCTACGCTGGAGCCCAATGATCGCGAAGTAGCTTTCAGTCTCCTGCGAAATGCATTGCAGGATGCGGATGAATCGTCCGGCAAGCGGCTTGATGAACTGATGGCGGAAGTTGAAAAACTTCTGGCTGACGCACGCAACCTTGGCTTGATTGCCATTCCTGATGCCAGGCGATTGATCGGCGATCCACTGGACGATCCGACTCCGCTGAATCGAAAACGATCCATCAAAGTCGTCAGTCAAACAGGCATGGTTCTGCAAAATGGCGTCCTTGCTGAAGTGCTGTTGCAGGAACAATTGCTTGAAACAGGACGCCTTGGGAAACTCTGGCCAAGCCTCATCAAACTCACGGTGATTAAAAAGCAAGTTGAATTCTGGTTGCAGAAGAATCTAAGAAATCAACTTCAGTTGGACCCTGCTGCGACACAGGCGGAAATCGTTGCCGCCTCTGAAGGCGCGCGACGAAGTGTCGATCGCTATCCGAGAAAGGCAATTTTGATACCGGCGGGCGATCAACTCGCCGAAACCGAAAACGGACTTGGAATTCTGCGGTTGGAATATGACGCATATATAGAGAGCATCACGCCCTGGCAACGCCTGACTCAAATCAATGGGATCGGGACGCTGGTACTGCTGCTGGTTGTCTTGTTCGGTGTGTTCCTGAAATACTTCGCTCCCGAGATGCTGGAAGAGAATTCGCGGCTGCTGATCTTCGTTGGCATGTGCTCATCTGCAGTTTTCCTGAGCTGCATTATGAGCGCCGATCCCTGGCGTGCGGAGATCATTCCGATTCTCGCTACTGTGATGATTACTGCCATTGTTTACAGCCAGGTCGTTGCGATCCTAACGGCGTTTCTGCTTTCGCTGCTGGTTTCAATGGCAACATTGGGTGAGATCGGACACTTCCTGACGTTGATGACGATTTGCGTGACATCAACCATACCACTGCGTCGCATCAAGTCTCGTCTGGTGATGGTGAAAGCCGGATTTCTTGTCGCGACCGTTTCGTTTTACGCCGTCTGGAGCACCAGTGTCATCCAGGCCGAGGGCAATGGTGAGGCATGGCGGAATCTGGCGATCATTGTGACCGGTCTGAAGTTTGCCGGCTGGTCGCTGGTTTGCTGCTATCTGGTCGCGGGAAGTCTGCCGTTTATTGAACAGGCATTCGGCATTGTGACGGACATCAGTCTGCTGGAACTCACCGCTGTTTCGCATCCGCTGCTGCAGGAACTCGCCCGCCGCGCGCCGGGAACATACAACCATTCCATGACGGTCGCATCTCTCGCCGAAGCCGCCGCAGAAGCAATCGGCGCGAACGGACTGCTGACTCGCGTGGGTGCATATTTTCATGACATCGGCAAAATGCTGAAACCGGAATACTTCATCGAAAATATGACGGAAGGTTCAGAGAATCATCACAAATCGCTCGCGCCGGCCATGAGTACACTGATTATCATCGGGCATGTGAAAGATGGTCTGGAACTCGCAGAAGAAAACAACCTGCCGGAACCTCTGGTCAACTTCATCGAACAGCATCACGGCACGACGCTCGTTGAGTACTTTTACCACGAAGCAACTCGCAAGGCCGACGTGGATCACCGCACCGACGCCAGCGAATCGACGTTTCGCTATCCGGGGCCAAAACCACAGACCCGTGAAACCGCCGTACTGATGCTGGCCGACGCTGTGGAAAGCGCAAGTCGTACACTGAAGGAGCCGACACCAAAGCGTGTGCAGTCGCTGGTGCATGAGATCACGATGAAACGCCTGCTGGACGGTCAGTTCGATGAATGTAATCTGCAGTTGAACGAAATTCGAATCGTCGAAGAGTCTCTGATCAAATCTCTGCTGGCCGCTCATCACGGTCGCGTTCGATACCCAGGCCAACGAACAGCTTAAAACTATGGCGTTCGAAATCGATGTTTCAAACGATCAGACTTGTGTTCAGGTTGATATCAAACAACTCACGCACGCCATTGCACATGCATTGCAGGTTGAGCAAGTTGCGTCGGCCGTGATCAGCGTATCGATTGTCGATAACGCCGCCATTCACAAGATCAACCGCGAACATCTCCAGCACGATTATCCGACTGACGTGATCAGTTTTCAGCTCGACTTCGCAATTCAAGGCGAAGCGGATGATCTTGAAGACGATGAAGACGAACATGAAGTTGAAGTAGACGACAGTGGTGTCGATCTTCAAGCGGTTGAACCGCGTTCAGAACTGCGCGCTCAAGGCGCGATGATCGAAGGGGAAATCATCGCCAGCGCGCAGATGGCTGTTGAGATGGCTTCATCCGGGCAATGGTCGGCAATGAATGAACTGACGTTGTACGTGATTCACGGCTTGCTCCACATCTGCGGTTACGACGACCTGACGCCGGACGAAAAATTCATCATGCGTGGGCGAGAATGTGCAGTGCTGCATGAACTGGGACTGACTCCGGTTTACCCAGACGACAATCTGTCGATTTGATGCGTAATTATCATAACCCGAAGCGTCAGCGAGGGATTAGTTGGCACGCAGCAGAACCCCCAAAACACAATCGGCCACTTACGTTTCGGGTTGTGACATGGGGAAAGGCTACTTCAAAAGTGAGCCATTGGGTTACGATTTAGTCGACAGCCTGCAAGTCGTAGTTGTGTGAAATCCCGCGACTTCGGCAGCATTTGCCGTTTCACCAAGCCGGACGCAAAACAGACTGATTGATCACGCGATTCGCAGATCAAACGCAGCGTGCCGTTCGCATATTCCGGGGATTTCCGTTTTATCCACTCGACGAATGACTGTTGCACAGTGATCCTTCACCAGTGGGATCGAAAGGGAGTTTTTTCACACGTTAAAGGAGGCGACAAAGATGACTCACGTTAAAAGAGGATGCATGGTCTTTCTGGCCGGAATGATGGCCACGCTGACCGCCGGTTGTATCGGCGGGCCGCGGACATTTTCGAGCACGCAGGTTCCTGCCGCGAAGTATGTCAGTCTCGAAGACCGGCCGGTGCCTGTGTTCGACATTCCGTGGGCAACGCAGAATTCAGACATGTCTTTTGCTGAAGACGACGACTGTGCCAATGGTCAGGTCGTAAGTCTGCAGCCATAGTGACACGATGGATTTCTGGAGCTTGCATGCATGAGAGAAACGTCCTTCGCAGCCACAGTCGTGAGACTGTGGCTGCCTTCATTTCTACGATTGTGTGAAGTTCCATAGCGTCCAGTAACTCGCGATTACTTCTTCTTTTGTCGCAGCCGCTCACTCGCCTGCCTAAGAATTCCAAGTTCTTCCTCGGTCAAGTTGTCGCGGCCGACTTCCGTGATCTTGATCAGCAATTCGTCTACGCGATCTTGATCCAAAGATCCGGTGTCATCAGTTGCAGATGCCCGCATTCTGCCATTGCCTGGGTCAGGAGAATGCAGCTTCACATTGGAATTCATTTTGCGGCGCAACAAGTTTGCCAGGTCCAGCTTTTGAACTGAATCCAGTATAGGTGCCAGCCGTAACCGCTGATTCCAGTAGATGAAGCCAAACGCCAGACCACCCAGATGTGCGACGTGAGCGACGCCGGTCTGAACCTGATCTCCCGCCAGTTGCAGCAGCAGCGGATGCAGGTCAAAGGCCACGTACAGCAAAACCAACCAACGCATTTCAATCGGAAATAAGAACCAAATGCGAATCGTGTGATTTGGATAGTGGCATGTGTACAACATCAGCACGCCCATCACTGCACCGGACGCACCAATCGCCGGAACAGACTCGCCGGACCACAGATCCAGGCCAACATACGCCAGCCCGGATAGAATTGCGGCAGTCAGATAAAAAAGCAGAAACTCGCGCTGACCGTACATATATTCGAGGGCAATGCCGAACCAGATCAGCCCCAGCATATTGAACAGAATATGAAATAATCCATGGCGATCATGACAGAATGCGCTTGTCAGAATGCGCCAGATCTGGCCCTTCATGACTTTTTCGGTATCGAGTTGCAGCCATGACTGAATCACGGATACACGGGGCGATGCAATGACCATGTCGGCCAGATACTCGTGGTAAGCTAACTCCGCCTCGCGACGCAATTCTGCGGCATCAGACCTAACTTCGTCGCCGCTCTGAAGATCTTCGATGTAGGCTTCCACGAAATCGTATTCCTTTTCGATGCCATACGAATTATCGCGGACCTCCTCTATCGTCGGTGGTCGCGTGATCATAAGTTGAGCGATAAATACGCCGATATTAATCAGCACGATCGACTTGATCACCGGAGGCCAGCCACTGGGGCCTGAACCCCAGCCGCCGGAGGAGCCTTGAAAATAGTTGCGATCATAAATTCCCACAGAGCGCCTCCGGATAATCGACCGAAACCAGGTAAAGTCCATTTGGCATTGCCGTCATTCCGGCTTCAGAGCGATCCATACTGCGAATTACATCACCCAGAGATTCGGGAGACTGTTTGCCACGACCAATCTCCATCAAAGTTCCCACAATGGCTCGTACCATGTTGTACAGAAAACCATCTGCCATCACTTCAAAAATGACCAGCGGCAAATCAGGCTGATTATGCCGCGCGCCGTGAATTGGACTCCAGTTATGCAGCGATGTCCAGGGCATCCAGCAGGAATGTCGCTGCACGCTGACATCCATAATCGTGCGTACGCTTGTGGACTTGTTTGGGAAATGCTTTTCGAAGCAGCGGAAGTCGTGCGTCCCCAACAGATGCTGAGCTGCTTCAGCCATGCGTTCGACGTCCAGCTGATGTTGTGATCGATGAATGTACGGTTTCAGAAACGGAGGACAAACATCGCCATCATGAATCACGTAACGATATCGTTTGCGAACGGCGGTATACGTGGAATGGAATGCCTTTGAAACCTCTTTAGCCCCGACAATTACGATGTCTTCCGGCAAGAACGTTTGCAATCCACGGCGCATGTTGGCGATTGGTATATTGCTGTTCGTCGGGAAATTTGCGACCTGCCCCAGCGCATGTACGCCGGAATCCGTGCGGCCAGCGCAGAGGATGCGTGGGCGATCACCGGTAAGTCGTTCGACAGCAGTTTCCACGCATTCCTGAACAGACAAACCATTCGGTTGAATCTGCCAACCCTGATAATTCGTCCCGTCATAGGCGATGGTTAACATCACGTTGCGCCGCGCCCACGGATACCGATCGCGCATGGCATTTGGTTGTTCTTCAACTGCGTCGAATTCTTCGGCGTCAAGTTCTTCGGCGTCAAGTTCTTCGGCGTCAAGTTCTTCGGTGTCAAGTTCTTCGGTGTCAAGTTCTTCGGTGTCATCCTGCATGGTATAGCTCTACTTCACGCGGTCTGGAACGAGGCTGTGCATTGGCTTGCTATTGTCTTGAAGGATTTGGGCGAGCAATTTCACAGGTTGATTGTTGGCGTGATCGTGTTCGTTCAAGTCACATCGTGAACGAAACATTTTCAAGAGGCAGGCACTTTGCGTTTAGGCCCGGATGGGCCGACACATCCCCTGCCGGGGCCGTGAGGCCCCGGAATTCGATTGAAGGGACCACAAGGCCCGGAGGGCCGGAGGGCCGACACAGCAAAATGTGCCAAGGTTACCGAACCTGTGTCGGCCTTCCAGGCCTGAATCGCGTTCCTTCTCCCTGTATTTTCACTGGTAAAAATTCTTCACGGCGTTGTCCGAACTCCGGGGGAGAAGGGACATGCGCAAAGATTGCCGTTGAAGGCATCATTCCTGACCTGTCACACAGAGTGTGACAAACAAAAAATGGCCCGGCACTGAATTGCCGGGCCACGATTTTGAAGCATTGACGAAAAAGCCAACTCAGCCCAGTTCGCTGCGAACGCGTTCCAGCAGAGCCTTCGTGGCTTTCACGCCAGCGTACTCATCCAGCTTGCTGCCTTCGTATTCAATACCGACGTATCCTGAGTAACCAGCGTCCAAAACGATTTTCATCATTTTGAAGTAGTCAGTTTTGGTCTCATTACCCTTTTCATCGAAGTCGTGCGATTTGGCACTCACGGCTTTGGCGAAAGGCATCAGTTCAGTCACGCCTTTGTAGCGATCGTACTCTTCGTTACCGTTAAGACGGAAGTTGCCGAAGTCTGGCAGCGTTCCACAGTTCTTCATGTCCACCTGTTTCATGACTCCAGCGAGCCATTCACCGTTCGATGACAAGCCGCCGTGGTTTTCTACGATCACGTTCAGGCCGTGGTGAGCTCCGAATTCTGACAAAGCACGCAATCCATCGGCGGCTCGGTACATCTGATCTTCGTAGCTGCCACTGCTACCGGCGTTGACGCGAACCGAATGGCAGTCAAGATCTTTAGCCGCTTCAACCCACTTGTAATGATTTTCAACCGCTTCGATGCGCTTCTTCAGATTCGCATCACCCAACTGGCCTTCGCCGTCAATCATAATCAGCAGCTGCTTGACGCCAAGGTCATTCGCCCGCTTATTCAGTTCAGCAAGGTAGTCTTTATCGCGAGCCTTATCTTTGAAGAACTGATTGACGTATTCAACGGCTTCAATGCCGAATTCTTCTTTCGCAATCTTCGAAAAATCCAGATGATCGATCTTCTTTTCGAACAGCGCTTTATGCAGCGACCATTCAGCGATCGAGATTTCAAACTTGGCAGCCGGACGGAACACGTTGGCGGAAACCGTTGAGCCAACAGCCGCAACTGCAGCAGCGGCCGCAGATGAGGTGAGGAACGAACGTCGTGAAAATGGATTACTCATGTGGGAAGGCACTCCAAATATCTTCAGAACGAAATAGAGCGGGCTGAAAACTGCGGCTTGATTCTGCGGCAGTGCTGAGATTGTAGTATCGTCAGCAATGGATCTCAACAAAGTCCTGAAGGACATGCCTTTGCATGCAATTGTTGAGCGAAAATACTGTTGACAGGCTGCGTTCTGCTGCGTACGAGACGCGCCACGTCACCCGACATCCGGATCGAGATCTGAAAGGCGGAAAAACGGAGGCAAAACTAATCGGCTCCATCGCGTCTTATTTTTCTGTCTCCCTTTTTCTGTCTCCCTTTTTCTGTCTCAACCCGGATCGATGACGGGTACTGCAATTTGACGATTGGCCCCGACATGGCAATTGGCCGAGGCATCAAGTCGGTCAACTCAGTTGAAGGCAAGAAGATTGATGGCAAGAAGATGAGGGAACTCACATGCGACTAATTTTCTTACCCCGAATCTTCTTGCCTGCATAAAATTAATCCGAGCAGTCACCAATGAGAACCATTCCTTAACAGCGTTGCTCACATGCGCTCACGGCGTGATGGCAAAGCGACGTGTTATTCGTAACGCGGCGCGAAATAAGCAGGACAGGCTTCCAGCCTGTCTTCTGCAAACAAACAGGCTTGAAGCACGTCCTACAACGCGTCGGGCAGCACAAGAATACGAGCGTGGCGGATATCCATTTTGGGCGGCGGTGTCATGCGTTCCAGCGAGACCAGCATGCCCAGCCGCCCTGGCTTCAAATCAGCCAACTGCGAAGTACTCACCTGCTGACCATTGAGTCGAATGGAAACATTCTTCACATCCACAAAGATCTCCACATCACTCCATCCGCCGTTGGGCTGCGAAGCGATGGGCTTCCCGGGGACCAGAGTTTTTATCACCGGCAAAGTTGCGATCTGACCAAACGCAGATGTATCAAGCGTGATCACGTGAGAATCAAGGCTTTGATCGCGACTGGCTCCAAGAATCAGTATCGCAGATGTTGTCTGAGCGGAAATCTGCATGCGAATCACGAAGCGACCCGGCTCTCGTACTGTTTCGATGAACCCCAGCACGCCCTTCGCTGGCTTGACTTCGAAATGAATTTGATCATTCTCAATCCTCCACAGTGATCGTCCGCTGTCAGGTAAACCTTGAGCTGCGTCTCCCGACTGTACGTAGCTGAAACTTTCTTTCGCTGTGAACAATCCTGCGAACTGCCAACGATCCAGAATCCGCAACAGTTGCTGAGTTTTGAGGTCCGAAGATGCGCTATCTTTCGCCAGTGATTCCGCCAGCTCAAGAGCCTGCTGGATATCATCCCCTAACTGACGCGCAAAAGTTCCACGGTCAGTCTTTTTCAAGAGCGATGCCGCTGGTTGAAGCAACGTGGCGACATCGGAAAACTGTGCGGCCTTCGCCGCAGACAATGCCAAACGGATGCCGTGCTCAACGATGGCATCATGCTGTCCGACGTTTGCTGACGTGGCACGAAACTCCGACAGGAATTGCTTCGCCGCAGTGAGTTCGTCCAATTGATATCTTGCAGCTCGACGTCGATTAATATCCAGCGCGACATCGGTCACCTTGCCGCGATCCGCATATTCGGCCGCCAGATTCAACAATGCAAAATCCGAGGCACCAGCGGTCTGATCATCGCCGCGATCAAACAGTTCTCGAGCCAACGCTGCACGATCGCTGACGGATTTCGCCTGAGCGATCTCGCGTTTGAACAAATCGCGAATCTCTTTGTCAGCCGCAGCAATTTCTTCGTCGGCAGGGACAAGCGTTGTCGCGGACAATGGATCGACATTGATCACAATTGTCGCGTCGGTTTGAGCCCCGGCAGACAGTTCCATATCAGGCAACAATAATTCGACCTTTAACTTCACTTCATATCGGCCTTTGGCGTCGCTTGGCACTTGCCAACGGAGCATTGCCGCTTTGGGATCAATCGTGATTCCCGTCGGAGATCCTGCTAAAATCCTGAGCTGCAAAACTCGACCAAGAAACGGCATCGGGCGATCTGAAAGTTTCATTTCAAACGCTTCACCAGCTTTGGCTTTTTGTTCAGCGAACGCAGGCAGCGACAGGGAAATGGATGACGGGCGAACAATCATTGAAATTGTACTGGCAGCAAAAATTTCGTTCGTGCGCGTATTACATAATTCGATGACAACTGAATGTCGGCCCGCATCGTCGTTAGCTGGAGTCCACGTAAACAATCCTGTCGTCGGATGTACGGTCATTCCTGTCAGTTGATCTTTGCCAAGACGATACGTGAGTCCTGTGCCTTCGGGCAACAACGGAGTCGCCGCCATTGAGACTTCGATTAACTGGTCAGCGATCGATTTGACAGGCGGTGTTCGCGGCAGTGAGTACTGCGTCATCGCCGCTTCTACGTTGACGCAGAATTTGGTCTCCGCAATGACCGTTGTTGCGCCGTTGTGCGACAAGACATATTCGACAGGCAGAAAGTATTCGGCAGCCGTTTGAAACTGGGGAATTGACCATTCCACAGAACCTGTCTGTACATCGATCTTCGCCGCCGCCGGCGCTCCCGCTCCAAGCCGAAACATCATACTGCCCTGAACGGGACTCTGAGGTGCCGAATCATCAAACTGTGGTTGGAAGTTGACAATCTTACCGCCAGGTGTCGTCACGGATTCTCCCGGCTTGAGTTTTGCCTGCGGAATTGGCTCAGAATTCTTTTGCGTCCCACCATCGTTAACAATCGTATCTGCCGGAAACTCAGCCTTCTGACGATCCATACCGTTGTCGCGGTTGAGCAGCACGAATAAAACAATTAGAGCCAATGTCGCGCCGCCGGACGCCATTGCCAGGGTTGCTGCGGTGCGATGTTTTTTCGCGGTTGCTGGTCGAGGGTTGGCTGGCCGTGAATCCACCTGTGGCCACGCCGGGACTGTGGCACTGAGCGACTGATTCTGACCGCCGCTTGTGTTGATCATCAGATCGACAGCAGCACCGGAATCCATTTCCTTTAGAAACTGCTGATAGCCTGCGTCTTGATTGGCACCGTCCGCATCGTCTGCAAGTTCCAGTACGAAGTCCGGTTCTTCCAGTCCTGCGTCCAGCATGGCTTTTCGTAGCGATGCCTGAGTCAGATCGCTGCAGAACGGCATGAGCGAGTTGATCAATTCATCGGCAGTCTGGTAACGAGCCGCAGGATCTCGCAGCGTCATTCGTCGCAGGATGCCATCGATCACATCGGGAATTTCTGCACGATGCAGTTTTGCCGACGGCGCGTCTTTTGAACATCGCGCCATCAAAACTTGAAGTGGATTATCACCAGGAAATGGTACGCGGCCGGTCATCAGCCGAAAGAACGTACAGCCCAGACTGTAAATATCGCTTCGTGAATCGACGGTTGCGGTGTCCCAGCCCTGTTCCGGTGACATATAGTCGGGCGTTCCCATCACCTGACCAGCACGCGTGACCGAAGTTTTTTCTTCGCTGTCATCATGCAAACGCACCAATCCCATGTCCATAATTTTGACGGCACCCTTGCCATCAGGCGACCAGTTGATGATCAGATTCCCCGGCTTAATATCGCGATGCACCATCTTCTGTTCGTGCGCATGTTTCAGGCCGATAGCCGCCTGACGAATAATTTCGCAGGCAATGCTGACAGGAATGGCATTGATGCGTGAGATAATGCGATCCAACTGATCACCATTCACAAACTCCATCACCATGAAGTCAACTTTGCCGACTCGACCAGCATCCAGAGTCCGCACGATGTTGGAACTTTTCAACTGCGACGAAGCACGAATCTCGCGACGAAAGCGATTCACAAGAGTTTGATTTCCCGTGAGCTTCCGAGACATCACTTTGATAGCAACAACGCCACCCGTTTCGCTATCACGTGCTTTGAAGACGTGCCCCATACCGCCTTTGCCAACCGGTGTCAGCAAACGGTATTTTCCCAGGACGAATCCCGTCTGACCTTTGAGCAACTGATGGGCCTGCCATTGCGTCAGCAGTCCCTGTGACATGAGTTCGCTTGCAAGACTCTCAACCGATGCTGCCGCCGGATTGGTCGCGCGATTCTTGTTAATTTGGGTGGCAGCATTTTGCGCAGTCTCCCACTGAGCTGCCGTCAGCAGTCCGCTTTTCAGAAGAAGCGACAAAAAATCCGTCACATGCAATTGTGCCATTGCTGAGTTGTATCCGCTGGCCACGGAACTTTCGACATGAGTTTCTTCGTGAGTGCAGAGACTCAGTTTCCTGCAGTTTGAATCGATTTGTAGTTGCGTTGACCACGTTGACAGGTCAGGCGCAGAACCCCGATTTGTCCGATCCGACGACGCTAAGACGAACGACTCCCGGGATTGCAACAAAACCATCGCGGCACTGGCTTGCTAAGGCGGCCAGCAGGAAAAGAATTGCCAATACCAGAATCTGCACGTCTGGTGAATTGCCCGGTTGAGAACCCGTCTATTCATGCGGGGTTGCCAGCAGGACACCGACCAGAAGGTCATACGCCGCGTGGCAGCCGACCGTAATCCCGAACCCTCGCAGCAGAAAAACACTGGCAAAAAACAGACCAGCGGCCGCTCGGAAGGAAAATGCAAACAGGTTCAGTGCTTCTGCGGAGGGGCCGATATGATGAGCAATGGCAAACAGAAAACTTGTACAGACGGCCGCCATGACCGCTGCCCATTTTGATGGAAATTCGAACATTCGAAAAACCAAAAATGCTGCTGGCACCAGCAACAGTCGAAACATCACTTCTTCGTAAACGCCCGCACCGATGAACGTGACGGCGCGTGTCATCGGCCCAATGGTGTTGAGCATTGCAGTCAAAGTGCCGTGCTCACCTGAGACATTGCCGATTGAGACACTGCCAACTGCTACGTGGCGAAAAATAATGTCGTGGCACTGGCCGACCGCGACGAGTCCGATCGCCAGCAAAACACTTTCCGCCAGCATTCCCAGTTGCGTTTCAAAACGAAAGTGCCATGGATTTTTCCGTAATATGTGTGATGCCAGCAGCATGGTGACCACGATTGATGGCAGTAAAAAGATATTCCCGAATCCCAATTGCGACAACGCAGAACGCATCCAGAAGTCTGCACCGTTGCGAACCACGTCTGGCTGGTCCTGCCCCATGACAAGTACGCCGAATTCATACACAACAATCCACGGGATCAAAAACAGCAGACTGGACAGCGGCGTGCGTGCGTCGCTCCAGTAGTCGTTGGTTGCTGATTGGGAATCTTCGTCGTGCATGATGGGTGTTATCGGTTCTTTCACAACGATTGTGCGGGCGGTCCGGTATGAACCAAACTAACCGCCCGCAAGACGACACGAGAACCGGCAGATGCTGCCGATGCCCGACTTGGAAATTGTCCCGAAACAAGTGTCGTAGCGAAACTCGTCAAGAGTTTCGGCACCCGCACCCGCACCCGCACCCGCACCCGCACCCGCACCCGCACCCGCACCCGCACCCGCCG
>Ga0209702_10000393_pt1 | contig 90243 bp, 76 predicted proteins | sample FRY01_FD_187210 | JGI IMG/M metagenome (GOLD analysis project Ga0209702, IMG submission 187210) | Freshwater microbial communities from Lake Fryxell liftoff mats and glacier meltwater in Antarctica - FRY-01 (SPAdes) (version 2) | ecosystem: Environmental > Aquatic > Freshwater > Ice > Glacier... | reverse complement strand
CTGTTTTCAGTCCGAATGGCAATGGCACAAACGATGCTTTTGGCTTAAATGCCCGTCAAATTGCGTTTGTAAAAGAATATAAACTAGAGATATTCAACCGCTGGGGCGAGCGCCTTTTCAGCAGCACAGACCCGCGCAAGGAATGGCAAGCCACCAATGTTCCAATTGGGGTTTATGTTTATCAATCTACTATTAGAGATGTGTTCAATATCCTGCATGAGTTGAAAGGTGTGGTGGAGGTTTTGAGGTAATTGATAATTGGTAATTGATAATTGGTAATTGATAATTGGTAATTGATAATTCACAACTCATAACTCATAACTCACTACTTACGACTAAGTTTTGAATCGAATCACGCGCATTCTGTCGCAGAATAACAGTTGGTAGATATTCTTGGGCAAAAAACATAAGTTTTGTAGGCGTTATTTCCATTGCAGTTTTGTTTGCAGGTAGTTGCAGCCAAGGTTTTCGTCCATCGAGAGGGTAACTATCAAAAATAATGACAGGGGTGCCATACACCGAAATTTTGCCCTTATCTAAAATCCATTGGTCGGCCCAATAATACATCCATTTAGCATCTTCTTTAAATAAACGCACACAAGCGTGCGAAGCGGGATAGCCTGGCAATGCATATTCATGCATGGATGCACCATGAAAATTTTCCAGATTGAAATACCAATCCATTACCCATGTTGGGTTGATTGTTGAAATTGTGTTTTTGGCTTTCCAATTTGTAGAAAGTAGGCCAGTAGGAGTGGGGGTCGATTTTTTTCCTAGATTTGCGGGGCCCCATCTAATCAAAAGCCCTTTTTCGTAAACCGCAAAAGCTTGGGCGTAGTATGAAATAAAAAGTATTTTGTTAATATTAGCAAGGCCATCCACTTTTTTAGGGAAAGGAGAATATAAATTGATACTCTTTTCAATCGTATCAGGAAAAACGATTGAATCTAGCCTTAAAAGATGGGTTTTATCTATCCGATTGACAACGAGCAAAGCTTGCAGCGTGTCGCCATCAGGCAATGATTTAAGCCAATTTATGGTGTCATTTACCGAAATGATATTATAAGAAATGGCACGGGTAAAAGTGGCTATTTCACTATTGGAATTTGTTGTATTTTCGCTTTTGCCATTTTGTGAAAGGTTTTTTTTATCAGACGATGGGGTGCATTGTAGAATAGAAACTACCAATGTAACGATATAAAAGCAAGTGCTTATTTGTTTGATACCGTATATTTTTTTCTTTCGCATTTGTAAACTTACTTTTTTAAATTCTGACAACAACTCTTTTTCTTTTTATATTGATAAATATTAAGAAAAAATATCTAAAGGAACTTTGAAAGCTACTTGCGTTCGGCTTGACTCAATTATAAACTTCCTTCGAAAAATAACCCTAAAAACTAATTTAGTAAGTTGTTAAAACTCGAAGCACTTTCCTTTGCCTCTGTTTCTTCCACGGCCTCTAGAATTCCCAAAGCCATTTCCACCTTTGCCAGACCCCAAAACTTTGTTAAATGAAAAATTTATGAAAAAGTAGGTGTCGTTGTTTCTGGGGTTCCCTCTTATACTTCCGGGGTCGCTAAATCCTGGGATTGTTGAAATATTTCTGTCTGCTAAAGCCGCTGCTTCGGGCCCTTTTGCAGCAATTAAAAGGTTTCTGTCTACAAAATTTGTACTGACATCGTCAATATAATCTGTTTGCGTTTTTCTTAAATTTAACTCAACAGATAAATAACTTGTTCTACTAATCGACCATTTATACCCAACACCATGGGGAAAACAAATTGAACTCAATTTATAAGGCGATTTTCCAGCTACGGCAAATTGGCCTTCTGTTCCGTATTTCTGTAGTTCATAAACTTGACCATTTAATTTAGTTTTTGGATTAAACATAAAATAGCCAATGCCTCCAAAAACATACCAAACACCTTGTTTGTTTCTTGTTTTTGCAATGTTTATTTCAAAAGTTGCATTTCCTTCATATATATGAGAATAAAAGTTCAAATTCCGGCCTCGTCTTTCTTTGTTATCCGTAAATTTGTCGTTGCCAGAAATACGCGCATAAATAAGATTGGTTCTAATTGCAAAGGTTTTGTTTAAATTAAATCGCAATCCAGTTGTAACAGAATAGCGAGTAGATTTGAAGTCAATATCTTGAAAATCTCTTGTTCCTTTAAATGGTTTACCACCTAAATCGCCTAAAAAATGACTTGTAGAAGCACCAACCATAAAATCTATCATTTGTGATTTTGCAGTTAAGCTTAAGGATAAAAATAATATTAATGTATTTAATTTCATTAAATTAGTCTAGCAAAGGTAGTTGTTTTTTTATTGTTTAAAAATATCATTTGCATTTATTTGACATGTTTGGTTACCCTAATAACGAAAAATATTCTATTTCATTGTGATGATTTATTTTTACAAGGTTTAATCTTGCTAAATTGACCAAACATTTAACCAAGTTTTTTTTCTTTATACTGCTAACTTCTAATAGTTCTCCTAACGAGACTTTTTCTTTTAATTTCAATATTTTGATAATATCAGATTCTAAATTGCTGTACCTACTTGCAGTCGATTTTGTAAAATCATTTTGTTTTAAAATATTTAGTGTAACCAAGCCTGCTTTGTGTGTTTTGTCGTTTTCTCGGCAATATACGGTTAGTTTTTTTTCTAAATCCAAAGCAAAAACAGGTTTTGTTTCACTTTTTATAACAAAACATTCTAAAATAGTTTTTTTTTCAATTTCATGTTCTATGTAATCAATAGCTACTGCTGGCTTGCAATACATGGTGGCAGCCATATCTATCATATATTTTTCTTCATCTGTTTTTATTCCACAGATGGATTTATTGTCTTTAACCCCAATTAAAAGTCTTCCACCATTGGCATTGGCAAATGCAGAAATTGTTTTTGCTATTTTATAAGCATCGGCAATGGTTTGTTTAAAATCTAGTTGCTCGTTTTCGCCAATAAAAATCAATTGTTTTATTCTGTCAACGGGCTTGAACATCGTTTTTTACTCTGAAATAAAATTTAAACTGCTAATTTGTGAAGGTTCAAAAACTTCTTGGGCTATGTCTTGTAGTTCTTTTGCAGTTATTTGTCCAACTTTTTGCAAAGCAGACTCTAAACTTTCAATCGGATAGTTTTGAACTAAGTTTTTACCCAAAGCTAAAATTAGATTCAATCTGTTTTCTTCTGCCAATGAAATCTGACCTTTAAATTGGCTAATGGCTTGCTTTAGTTGTATGGGTGTTAAAGGAAATTCTCTTAGTTTTTTTAGTTCTTTGAGCAACAAAGAATTGGCTTTTTCTAAGTGTTTTTTTTCTGTTGAAAGGTAGCAATGAAATAATCCGGTGTCTTCAAAAGCTGAGTAGCCACTTTCTATATTATAAGTGTATCCAAATTTTTCTCTAATGCTCAAATTCAATCTTGAATTCATGCCTGGCCCTCCCAAAATATTGTTTAATAGCAACATTGGAATTCTTTTTGGATGATTAAAATCATAGCAAACATTCCCTAAAATACTATGGCATTGAATATGTTCTGTTTGTTTTACAAAACTTTTTGCTCCATACTTTTTGAATACTTGTCTTTTGGCGATATTGGTGTTTTTTGTATCTAAAATACAATGTTTTTCAATCCAATAAATCGCTTTTTTGAAAGGAATGGATGAACTGATACTTAAAGCTATGTTTTGCGGCTGATAGTATGTTTTATGAAATGAGAATAGTTTGCTTTGATCTACAGTAAGAATACTTTCTTGATTACCTAAAATATTGGGGCCAAGTGGATGATTTGCAAAAACCATTTCCTGAAACTCATCATAAATATTTTCCTCAGGGGTGTCTAAATACATGTTAATTTCTTCACTAATTACCTTCTTTTCTTTCACTAATTCTTTGTCTGGAAAAACAGAATTAAAAGTTAAATCAGTCATCAATTCTAAAGCCCTTTCAAAATGGTCGTGTGTTACACTTGCATATAAAACAGTAATCTCTTTGGTTGTAAAAGCGTTCATCTCTCCCCCCACAATCTCTAGTCGGTTGATAATATTATAGGCTTTTCTTTTTTTTGTGCCTTTAAAAAGCATGTGCTCAAAACAATGTGCCATGCCAGGCGTTTCGCTATCGTCTCTTGAACCAACATGAATATTAAAAGCTATGTGTGAAGCTATGGCATGATTCACTTCATGGTAAATAAGTTTTAGTCCGTTAGAAAATATATGTGTTTTAAATGTTTCCAATAAGTTTTTGATTAAAAGGGTTTTAGAGATATAATAGTGCTGTTATAATCTTCAATTAATTCTTTAAAAATAACAGCCACAGGTTTAATTTGTTTGATTGATGCTGCCACTTGACCAATTTCTAGTTCGCCATCGACAAGATTGCCTTCAAACATCCCTTTTTTTGCTCTGCCTCGCCCCAATATTTGTTGCAATGTTTCTTTATTTGCACACTCTGTTTCTGCTTTTTTTACTGTTTCATAAAATTCGTTTTTGATAAGTCGAACGGGTGTTAAGGTTTTCAAGGAAAGTTCGGTGCCACCATCTTGCGTTTCTATGATTCTATTTTTGAAGTTTGGGTGTGCGCTGCTTTCTTCGCTTGCAGCAAACAAACTGCCAATTTGAACCCCATTAGCACCCAAAGAAAGGGCGGCTGCAATGGCTTTTCCGCTGCCAATTCCGCCTGCCGCAAATAATGGTAAATTACAAACTGATTTTATTAAAGGAATTAGGCAAAGCGTTGTTGTTTCTTCTCTTCCATTGTGTCCTCCTGCCTCAAAGCCTTCGGCAATAATGGCATCAACACCCACTTGTTCGCATTTTAAGGCGAATTTTGTGTTTGCTATAACATGTATAACTTTTATGCCGTTTTTTTTCAAATATTCGGTCCAAGTGGAAGGATTTCCAGCGCTCGTAATAACAATTTTAACGCCTTCGCTTATTATTATTTCAATATGCTTTTCAATATCAGGATAAAGCAGTGGTACATTTACCGCAAATGGATTTTGAGTGGCTGATCTGCATTTTTGAATGTGTTCTCTTAAAACTTCTGGATACATGCTGCCCGATCCAATAACACCAAGGCCACCTTGATTGCTAACGGCAGAAGCCAATCGCCAGCCGCTGCACCATATCATGCCACCCTGAATGATTGGATATTTTATATTTAATAATTGCGTAATGGCACTGTTTTGCATCCTTTCTTTAAATAAAATTGTTGCAAAGATAGGTTGTTTGAGCAAAAATAGAAGTCTAAGAAACCAAAAACTATGTTTTTAGCTTTTTCTTTTTTGCGCTCGGAAATAATATGTTGTTGAGAATCAAACGATAGCCAGGGCTATTTGGAAACAATGCTAAGTTTGTTGGTGGTTCGCCCACCATGTGTTGATAATCTTCGGGGTCGTGGCCACTGTAAAATGTCCAAGTGCCTTTACCAATTGTTCCGTGAATATATCTCGCTTCATTGGCAGGCGCAAATTCGCCCATTACCAAAACTTCGCTTTTTATGTATTGCTTTTTAAATGCAGTGGTTTGCCCCATAAATCCTTTAATAGTTTGGGTATGATTTTGACACAACATTGATGGCACAACATCCCACTTTGCACTGAAATCAAACAAGGTAAAAAAATCATTGTTTTCCTTAATAAAACGAGTATGTGTATTATCTATGCTTGCGTGTTCATAAGTCATTGGTCCTTTTTCAAGAATAAAATCTGTGAAAGCAAAACAATTGTGAAAGTTGAGCTTATTTTGCGCATTTGGGTCGGCAGCATCGCCATCAAACATATTCTCGCAAATATCAACACCATCGGCAGATAATGCAATATCATAAGTGTCTGTGGCGCTGCACATAGCGAATAAAAAACCACCTCCCAAACAAAAATCTCTTATTTTTTTGGCAACGGCTAACTTCATTTGCGAAACCTTTGCGTATCCGTTTCTAGCTGCACAAGCTTCATTAACTCTTACATCTTCTTGATACCAGGCTTGGAATCGAAAGTTTGCCCAAAATTTTCCGTATTGCCCTGTAAAATCTTCATGGTGAAGGTGCAACCAGTCATAAGTAAGTAGTTTGTCTTGCAACACTTCATCGTCAAAAATTTTATCGTAAGGAATTTCTGCATATTCTAAAACCATGGTTACGGCATCGTCCCAAGGTTGGGTGTTTTTTGGTGAATAAACCGCTATTTTAGGAACTTTAAGAAGTTTAACAACTTCCATGTTTATCTCGGGGTTAGAAATTTCCGCATAAATGGCATTGGCTTTTGCTTCGCTAATTATTTGATAAGAAACACCTCTAATTTTTAGTTCGTTTTCGTATTGTGTATTAAAATCGAACATAAAACTTCCCCCTTCATAATTAAGCAACCACGATACCTCTGCATTTTTTTGCAATACCGAAAAAGCAATTCCATAAGCTTTAAGATGGTCTTTTTGCATTTCGTTCATCTCTATTAAAATTTGCAAACCAAACGATTTCCCTACAAAGGATACAAATAATACAAACAATATGCTAAACTTTTTCATCATTGACAAAGGTACTGTTTTTTATTTTAAAATATCGCCCAGTCCTTTTTTTGCCTTGTCTTTGGCTTTTTGTTTTTCTTCTTCAATCTTTTTGTTGGCCTCTTGTTTCAGCCTTTCAGTTTCTTCTTTTGCTTTCATATCGGCTTTTTGTTTTTCATCCAACACCTTTTGTTCCAAGGCTCTTTTTTCTGCATTTATTTTGTCAATGCCTTGTTGTTTTAGCCTGTTAAGAGAGTCGATAGCTTTTTGTTTTTGAATTTCGGCTTTTCTTTTCGCTTCGTCAACAAGTGCTTTCTTTCTGGCCTCGGCCTCATCTTGCAATTGGTTTTTGAGGTTGTCAACAATGTTCTTTTTTGCATCGTGCAAGTTTACTTTAATCTCGGGTTTGCCAAAAAATCCACCTATAATAACATCCACATCCACAATATCACTTACCGTTAAATTAACGCCTTTTTGCTTTGCTTGACTTGTTAGCGCATTTAGGGCAGTGTTGGCTGCTCCAAAATCTTTTCTTGGAATACTCAATTTAGCAACATATTTTAAACTTTGGTCTAACGCACTATAACCACTTATTTTTGCAATAGCACCAGTCCATAATGGCAATTTCATGCTGTCTAACATAACTTTTCCATCTAAAATATTTAAATTAAAGTTTAAGTTTTTTAGGCTTAAGTTTTTCAATCTATCAATTTTTAATTTTTCGGCTATCATGTTTAAAATTGGCATGTTTTTTATTGCAGCATCGGCAATTCCCAATTGAATTAAACCAGTAACAGTGGGATAATTGACACTCAAATCAGGGTTGTAATTATTTTTTAAATCGACTTTTGCATTAAAGAGCCCTTCAGTGAATTTTGCAATTGGCGCAAAGGCTTTTACCATATTAAAATGATTGAAGGTTTCTATAATATCCAACGATTCAATTTTTAAATCCATTTTGCTAAACGGAAATTTTGGATTTGCAGAATTGTATAACCCATTCATGCCGATGTGACCGCCCAGAAGATTTAAATCTACTTGTTCCAAATAAAGTTCTTGGTTTTTAAGAATAATACCACCTTTTAAATCTGTAATGTTCAAATTGTCATATACCAAATGGTCTATGCTCGAATTTAATTTAAAGTCTATGTTTTTTGGCACTTCAAATGCGGATAAATTTAAAGTGTCACTTGCTTTTGGGTCTTTCACAACTTCGTCTTCTGACAAAAACTCATTGGCATTAAAATAATTGGATTTGAATGTAAAATCGCCTGCCAACATTTCGTCTTTTAGCATATATTCAAAAAGGTTGTTTAATTTCCCATTTATTGCAAAATCGCTCATGCCCACTTTTCCTTCAAATGTCTTTACATCAATGTATTTTGGGTTTAAAAACATATCCGCATTAAATTGTGTGCCTTGAGCTAATATTTCAGGGTCTTGGTATTTGAAATTTGTGGCTTGAAAATTACCAGAAGCATTAAATTTATCAAAATCTTGCTTTTCAATAGCATCAATATTACCATCAAAAACAATGTCGCTTTTTATTTTCCCGGAAATAATAGTTGTTTTTTCCAAAGGAATAAAAGACCTAAATTCATCTAAATTTACAGTTCCTTTAACACCGCCTTTTATGTATGGATTCACTTCCAAGTTTTTTGCAATTACATTCGCACTAATTGCCTCGCCAGCTATGTTTGCATTGAATTTAGAAAGATTAACAACCATGCTGTTTGGGTAGCCATCGGCATTGTCTACCGCAAGGTTTACAAAAATATTGTTAAGCGACTTAGGCAAATCAGGGTATTGAAAAAAACCATTGTCTATCATTAGTTTTAGACCATAGCTCGGCATTTTGTCATCGGTCATTTTGCCTTTCATAAAGCCATTAAGAACTAGTTTTCCGCTAGCTTTGGCTTTGTCAAAATCTTTAGTAAATACTCCAGGCACAAGCGATAGGATGGTTTTAAAATCTGTTTTTTTAGTATTAAACACCACATCAAAATCCATGTCGTTTTCGTTCATATCCACAAAGCCTTCGCCTCCAATATTCAATTGGTTTAAGAAAATATCATTGTCTTTAAAAGTAAATTTCATGTTTTTCATATCCATGTCGATATTCGCCTTTATATCGGTTTTCACTTTATAAATATAATTGATGCCACCATAACCCATTGTGAATTTCTCGGCTTCAGTTTTTGTCTTTAATATAAAATTGTCTTGTGTGAAATCGCCACTCAATTCATGGTTGAAATTTTGCAGATATGCAAAGAAGGTTAAAGACTGATCGTCATAAACCAAACGGCCGTTGTTTATTTCTAATTTTTTAAGTGCAATGTTAAATAGCGTTTCCGAAGTATCTGTATTTGTAGAATCGGGAATAGAAATATCCCAATTGGCCTTGCCGCTTTTCAATACCTTTATGTTTATAAAAGGTTGGTCTAAAAATAGTTTGTTAATTTGCTTTTTGTCACTATTTATAACCGACATAATGTCTAAAACAACACCAAGTTTGGGTAAATACACAAGGGTATCGCCAGCAAAACTGTCTTTGCCCACAATGCTTAATTTCTCTATGCTTAGGTGCAAATTGGGAAAACTACGGATTAATGAAAGTCCCACATTTTTTTCATCAAAATTAAAAGAGGCATTTAATGTTTTGTTCGTTTCGGTTTTTATGGCATTAATAATTTTGCCTTTTAAAAAAAAAGGCGCAACAACTAAACCAACCAAAATAAAAAGGATGGTAAAGAAACTGATTTTTAAGAATTTTTTCATGAATGTTTAGTATAAAGCAATTATCATGCAAAAGTAATTAGAAAATTGAAATGTAGCGAAAATATTATTTTTTCAAAAAAAATGTTACTCTAAATTTCCTCAAATATTTACCTTTATTTCTGCATACCCTTATATTTATAGCATAAAAAAAAGCCTTTTGCGTTTACAAAAGGCTTTTTTAAAATATTTTTTTATTATTTATTTTTTAATTTCAACAATCTCTAATTCAAAAATTAATGTTTGAAAAGGCTCAATACTCATTTCTCCAGTATATGGATTTTGATTGCCTGCTTCGCCATAAGCCAAGTTATAAGGAATGATAACTTCTGCTTTTGAACCAACTTCCATTAAGCTTAACGCTTCTAAAAATCCTGGGATTGCGCCACCGTTCAAAGCGGTTTTTAATGGCGCACGACCGGTGCTGCTGTCAAAAACTTTTCCATCAATGTATTTTCCAGTGTAGTTAACCAAAACAGTGTCTGTTAATGATGGTTTAACACCAGTTCCTTTTGCAAGTTCTTTGATGTAAGCACCCAATGGTGTTTTTGTGTAGCCTTTGTCTTTGTTTTTCTTAATAAATTCTTCGCCTTTTGATTTGTTTTCGCCAAAACGAACTTTGTTCAAATAGGCCATTGCAACTTTGTTTTCAACATCTTTGGAAATTAACAAATTGCTGTCGCCATTTTTCATAACATCTTCGACACATGCTCTAAAAATATCCCAATTTAATTCTTTAATTTTAAAATTATTTAAAATTCTTCCGGTGTTTGCACCAAAAACATAAGCAAAAGAATCTCTTTCTGTTTTTAAGCTAATTTTTTTACTCGACCCACTTCCGCAAGATGCTAATAAAATAGCTGTGCATGCAATAATTAATATTTTTTTCATTTTTTTTATAAACGCTTGCAAAAATAGTTTTTTTTATTTCAATTTTAAATTAATTTTTTTCTAAATCCATCATTACTTTTTTGATAAAGGCTATCAATTCTTCTCCACCCAGTTTTTTTTCTGCTGAAGTAATAAAAATGTCTGGCAAAAACTCCCATGATTCTAATAGTGTAGCTTTGAAATTCTCTATGTTTTTCGCCAATTCAGCTGGTTTCATTTTGTCGCTTTTTGTAAAAACAATACAAAATGGAATATGACATTCGCCCAACCATTCTAAAAATTCTAAATCTATTTTTTGAGGTTCCAAGCGGCTATCTATCAAAACAAACACACAATATAGGTTGTCTCTTTCCAAAATATATTCTTGAATTAATATCCCAAATTTTTCTCTTGATGTTTTTGATATTTTTGCATAACCATAGCCTGGCAAATCGACTAAAAACCATTGTCCATCAACCTGAAATCTGACAATATGTTGTGTTTTGCCTGGTTTGGAAGATGTTTTTGCTAAATCTTTATGGTTGCAAACCATGTTAATTAACGAACTTTTGCCAACATTACTTCTGCCTATAAAAGCAAATTCGCATTGGTCGGGTTGGGGTAAACTTTCTATTGAGGGATAGGAACCTTTAAATTCTACTTTCATTTTTTTATCTTAATTTTATAATTTGTATCTTTGCCACGAAATTTTTACAAAAATATAACAATTATTCCATTGACAACAATAAAACCCATACAATCTTCCAATCAATCTAAAAAAGAACAAATAGAGGCAATGTTCGATAGCATTTCTAAAAGATATGATTTCTTAAATCATTTTTTGTCTTTGGGAATTGACAAAGGATGGCGCAAAAAAGCCGTAAACTTCCTAAAAGATGACCGACCTAAAATAATTTTAGACATGGCAACAGGAACAGCCGACTTGGCCATAGAAGCTTTGCGACTAAATCCAGACAAAATTATTGGCATTGATTTGAGCGAGGGAATGTTGAGTGTGGGAAGAAAAAAAATTAGTGAAAAAAAGCTAGACGATAAAATTGAACTTTTGAAAGGCGATAGTGAAAAAATATTGTTTGCTGACAATTATTTTGATGCTTGCACGGTTGGTTTTGGTGTCAGAAATTTCGAAAATTTAGAACAAGGGTTAAGTGAAATATACAGAGTTTTGAAACCCAGTGCCAAAATAGTTGTATTAGAATTTAGCAAACCCAAAAAATTTCCTGTTAAAAATTTATACAACTTTTATTTTAATGCAATTTTGCCACTTTGGGGCCGTTTTATAAGTAAAGACAATTCTGCTTATACTTATTTGCCCGAATCAGTAAAACATTTTCCTGATGGCAACGATTTTATTGAGAAACTGAACATAATTGGCTTTAAAAACATACAACAAAAAACACTTACTCTTGGAATATGCAGCATTTACATAGGTGTAAAATAATCTTAATAATTGTTTTTTTAATAATTTCTAATAAGGCGATTTCGCAAGGTTTGGAACACAGACCCCTATATGACTTAACAAAGTTTCACTTTGGCGTTTCTTTTGTGCCTGCATTTGCAAAAGCAAAAGTTGTTTTAGCATCTAATTTTTATCAAACAGACTCAGTCAGAAACATAAAAACCACAGGTTTTGCTAGTTTTTGTTTTGGCGGTATCGTTGATTATAGATTGAATAAATTTTCAACTTTGCGATTTTTGCCGCAAATTGAGTTTTCTCAACGAAACTTTAATTATGTTTTCAACGATAGATCAGAAATTGCAAAACGCGAATCGGTGAGCCTGAATAGTATTTTATTGTATAAATATCATGGTGTCCGTCATAAAAACTGGCGTGCCTATGTTATTGGTGGCATAAGATATTCTTATGATTTTCAGAGCGATGAAAATGCGATTAGGAGTCCAAACCGACCTTTGGTAGCTTTCAAATCCAATAGTTTATATTATGAATATGGATTTGGTGTCGATAATTTTGGTCTTTGGTCTTTAATTTCTACAGAATTTAAAATGAGCAATAGTATAACCAATATGATTAGCTCCGATCCTTATATTTATTCAAGTTCTATTGATAGAATACAATCTAGACTTTTTCAAATTTCATTCCATTTTCATAATTGAAGTTTAATTTATTACATAAAGAAAAAAATTCTAAAGCACGGGCTGCCACTTTAGAAACGGGGCATGGGGTTATTGAAACGCCTATATTTATGCCCGTTGGAACCATTGGCTCTGTTAAGGCCATTAATCAAGAGCAGCTTAAAAATGACATAAATGCTCAAATAATATTGGGAAACACCTATCATTTATATTTAAGACCGGGCACAGATGTTTTGGAAGAAGCAGGCGGCTTGCACAAATTCATCAATTGGAACCGTCCAATTTTAACAGATAGTGGCGGCTATCAAGTGTATTCTTTGGCAGAAAAAAGAAAACTAACCGAAGAGGGTGCAAAATTTCAATCTCATATTGATGGCAGTAAACATTTGTTTACACCAGAAAGTGTGATGGATGTGCAAAGAAAAATAGGTGCAGATATTATTATGGCATTTGATGAATGTCCGCCTTACCCAAGCACTTATGAATACGCAAAAAAAAGTATGCATTTAACGCACCGCTGGTTGGATAGATGTATCACTCGTTTTTCGGAAACAAAGCCTTTGTATGGACACGAGCAAGCATTGTTCCCAATTTTACAAGGCAGTTCCTTCAAAGATTTAAGAAAAGAGAGCGCTGAGTTTATAGCTTCTAAAGACTGTTTTGGCAATGCCATTGGGGGTTTAAGCGTTGGCGAGCCGCATGAAATAATGTATGAATTAACAGCTCTGGTTTGTGATATTTTGCCACAAGAAAAGCCCCGATATTTAATGGGAGTGGGCACCCCAGCCAATATTTTGGAGTGCATCGCTTTGGGAGTAGATATGTTTGATTGTGTGATGCCAACCAGAAATGGACGAAACGGTATGATATTTACCCAAGAAGGCACAATTAATATTAAAAACAAAAAATGGGAAAAGGATTTTTCGCCTGTTGATGATGAATTATTGCCCAATTATTCTAAAGCGTATTTAAGACATTTGTTTATGGCTGGCGAAATGTTAGGCCCTCAATTGGCTAGTTTACACAACTTAAGTTTTTATCTTTGGCTTGTAAAAAACGCAAGGAAACAAATACTAAATGATACTTTTTTTGATTGGAAAAATAAAATGGTACAAAAATTGTCGCTAAGAAGATAACAATAACTCCAAGTGCTTAAAAAATTCGATTGGTATATTATTAAAAAATTTTTAACAACCTTTGTTGTAACATTGGGTTTGTTTATTATTATCATCATCGTTTTTGATATATCTGAGAAACTAGATGATTTTATAAAAAAAAATGCACCAATAGAAAAAATAATTTTTGATTATTATCTAAATTTTATTCCTTTTTTCCTCAATCTGTTTAGCCCCATTTTCATATTTATAACGGTTATATTTTTCACATCCAAATTGGCAGCCCAAAGTGAAATTGTTGCAACATTGGCGGCCGGTGTCAGCTATTTAAGAATCCTGAAACCCTATATGATTACAGCAGGAATTTTAGCGGTGTTTTCTTTTTTTTTAAATGCCTATTTAATTCCGATGTCGGACAAAAAAAGAATAGCTTTTGAAAATATTTATGTTAGAGATGGACACGATGCGTATGTAAACAATACACATGCGCAAATTTTGCCAAATACATATTTTTACATGGAGTATTTTGGTAATGATAGCATCGGAAGTGGTGTTTCTTTAGAGCATTTTGAGAATAATGAACTCAAATCCAAATTATTTGCTCGCAAATTATCTTGGAACAGAAAAGCACAAAAATGGCGTCTTGAAGATTATTTTACTAGAGAATATTTGCCAAATGGCTCACAAAAAATAACACAAGGTCTTTATATTGACACCATGATTCCTTTTGACCCAGCAGATTTTTTTCGAAGAAATGATGACATACAATCCTTTAATATCAATGAATTAAACGCTTTTATTAAAAAAGAAAGATTAAAAGGTAACGAAAGCTTACATTTTTATGAAACAGAAAAACACAGACGGATTGCCATTCCTTTTTCTACCTTTGTTCTAACTTTCATTGGTGTTTGTGTTTCTTCTAAAAAAAGTAGAGGTGGAGTTGGCGTAAATTTAGGCGTTGGGATTTTTATCAGTTTTATATATTTGTTTGTTATTCAGTATTTTAACACCTATGGTAATTCTGGATTATTGCATCCAATGCTCGCTGTTTGGATACCCAATGTATTATTTGGTTTTGTTGGATTATATTTTTATAAGATTGCCCAAAAATAGAGTTTTTTGTCTTTATTAAAAAAGACAACTTATAGGCCGTTAATAAGTATTCTATATTTTGGTTTGATTTATCATAAAAAAAGCGAACTTTTGCAACACATTAAATTTACTATGCCATCAGTTCAAGATTTAGAAAATATTGCCTCCCAAGTTAGAAGAGATATTGTAAGAATGGTTCACGCTGTTCAAAGTGGACACCCAGGCGGGTCGTTAGGTTGTGCCGATTATTTTACGGCTTTATATTTTGAAATAATGGACCACAATCCTCAAAAATTTACCCAAGAGGCAAAAGATGAAGATGTTTTTATTTTATCTAATGGACACATAAGTCCGGTTTTATATAGCGTTTTGGCCAGAAGCGGATATTTTCCAATAAGTGAGTTATCAACATTTAGGAAATTAAATTCAAGATTGCAAGGACATCCAACTACACATGAACATTTGCCAGGCATCAGAATTTCAACAGGTTCATTGGGTCAAGGCTTAAGCGTTGCTTCGGGTATGGCTTTAAATAAAAAAATGAACAATGACAATCATTTTATTTATGTTAACATAGGAGATGGCGAATTGCAAGAAGGTCAAAATTGGGAAGCTATCATGTATGCCGCTCACATGAATTTGAACAATATTATTGTTACAATTGATTACAACAGACAGCAGATTGATGGGAATATTGAAGATATTATGAGTTTTTATGATTTAAATTCAAAATTTAGCGCATTTGGTTGGAATGTTTTTGAAATGGATGGCAACAATATGGACAATATTTTAGAAACGATAAAAACCGTTAAAGCCAATCAAAACGACAAACCAAGTGTTGTGGTTATGAAAACTGAAATGGGAGCAGGTGTGGATTTTATGATGGGCAGCCACGAATGGCATGGTATTCCCCCAAATGATGAACAATTGGCACGCGCTTTGAATCAATTAAAGGAAACGCAAGGAGATTATTAAAATAAAATCTTTAAAAATGCGTTCTCTATTAAGTATGAAAAAATTTTTAACTATATGTTCCATGTTTTTGGTGTGGAATTTGAGTGCGCAAACAAAAGAAAAAACAAGAATTTTAATTATTTTTGATGCTTCGGGCAGTATGGTAACACCTTTTGAAAATGTTACTAGAATGGATGCAGCAAAAAAACTAGCTTTTAATTTAATTGATAGTTTGTCTAGTTTCAAAAACATAGAGCTTGCCCTTAGAGTTTATGGGCATCAAAAAACCGCTAATTTTAAAGATTGTAAAGACTCTAAACTTGAAGTGCCTTTTTTGCCAGGCAACCAAGTCATTATTAAAAAGAAAATAAAATCGTTGCAGCCAAAAGGGTGGACACCAATTGCATATTCTTTAATGGAAAGTGAAAAAGATTTCCCTTTTGAAAAAAATGTTAGAAACCTTATAATTATTGTTACCGATGGCATGGAAGAATGTTCGGGCGATCCTTGTGCTATTTCGCAGGCTTTACAAAAAAAAGGCATTTTTTTAAAACCATTTATAATTGGCGTTGGTTCAAATGAACTTTTTAAAAATTTCTTCAATTGCGCAGGCACTTATTATGATGCAAATTCTGATAAGGATATTGATAATATTGTTGGAGTTGTAGTTTCGCAAGCAATGAATGCCACTAGCTGTCAGGTAAATTTGTTGGACAAACAATTGCGCCCACTCGAAACCAATGTTTTAATGAGTATTTATGATGCTGCAACCAATAAGCTATTATTTAATTATGAGCATACAATGAATGGAAGAGGTGTTCCAGATACTTTGTTTCTCGACCCGTTAAAAAAATACAATTTTGTTGTGCATACATTGCCCGAAATAATTAAAAACAATATTGAATTGGTTTCAGGAAGGCATAATATCATTCCTATTGATGCGGCCCAAGGAAATATTAATTTTAATTGTACTGGAAAAACAAACTATACTGACCTAAAAGCAATTGTTAGAAAACACAATAGCCAAAAAACGATTAATGCTCAAACATTCAACACAGGAAAACGCTATTTAACAGGTGCTTACGACCTTGAGATTTTAACAACACCAAGAATCTATTTGGACAGTGTGGTTGTTAAACAAAATGAAACTTCATCAATAACTGTGCCTCAACCTGGAAAACTTCAAATTAATAAATCGAGAGACCTTGTAGTGGCTATTTATCAATATAAAAAAGGAAAAGTAGAGTGGGTTTGTGATATTTCAGATGCCTCTTTTCAGGTTATTATTATGCAGCCAGGCAATTATTTTGTCATGGGAAGGGCTAAGTCTGAAACTAGGACTATTTACAGTTTTGAGAAAGAATTTACCATAACATCAGCAACAATAACAGAATTAAATATATAAATGCTTAACATAGAAATTTTAGGAAACAACGACACCCGTTCAGGTTTTGGAGCAGGATTATTAGAAGCAGGAAAAGCCGACACAAATGTAGTTGCACTTTGTGCAGATTTAACAGGCTCTTTAAAAATGGATGCTTTTAAAAAGGAATTTCCAAATCGCTTTTTTCAAATGGGAATTGCCGAAGCCAATATGATGGGCGTTGCTGCCGGCCTAGCAACAGGCGGTAAAATTCCGTTTACGGGTACTTTTGCTAATTTTAGCACAGGCAGAGTTTATGATCAAATAAGACAAAGTATTGCATACAGCGATAAAAATGTTAAAATTTGTGCATCTCATGCTGGATTAACTTTGGGCGAAGATGGCGCTACTCATCAAATTTTAGAAGATCTTGGATTGATGAAAATGTTGCCCGGCATGGTGGTAATAAATCCTTGCGATTTCAACCAAACTAAGGCAGCAACTATGGCAATAGCTAAATATTATGGCCCTTGTTATTTAAGATTTGGAAGACCAAAAGTGCCAATTTTTACTGCCCCAGATCAAGTTTTTGAAATAGGTAAAGCCGTTACTGTTTTTGAAGGAACTGATGTTTCAATTTTTTGTACCGGTCATTTGGTTTGGAAAAGCATTCAAGCTGCACAAGCATTAGCCGAAAAAGGAATTAGTGCAGAGGTAATCAATATTCACACGATAAAACCATTGGACGAAGCTGCTGTTTTAAAATCTGTTAGAAAAACAAGATGTGTTGTTACTGCAGAAGAACACATGTTTAACGGTGGTTTGGGCGATTCTATTTGTCAATTATTGAGCAGGAATTTCCCTTTGCCTGTTGAGATGGTTGGTGTTAATGATTCTTTTGGAGAAAGCGGAACGCCAGACCAATTGATGGCAAAGTATGGTTTAGAGGCTATTAATGTTGTTGAAGCTGCTGAAAAAGTTATTAAAAGAAAATAATTTTATTTAGAAAACATGGATTTTATTTCGAAAATAATCCAAGACTATGCGGATAAGCATACAGCAGTAGAGCCCGAAATTCTTTATGAATTAAATAGATATACGCATCTTAATGTTTTGAAACCACGCATGTTGAGCGGGCATTTTCAGGGCAGGTTTTTGTCTTTTATTTCTAAATTAAAACAACCAAAGTATATCCTCGATATTGGAACTTACACTGGATATTCTGCTTTGGCATTGGCCGAAGGCTTGCGTAAAGATGGAACACTTTTTACATTAGACAACAACGAAGAATTGCAAGCAATTTCTAACAAATTTTTTCATCAGTCGGATTATAATCTTCATATAAAACCTATTTTGGGTGATGCAATTGAAAGTATTATTGAGTTAAATAAAACCATTGATGCGTGGGATTTAATTTGGATAGATGCAGACAAATCTCAATATCTGGAATATTATAAATTGTGTATTGATAAATTAAAAGTAGGTGGCATTATGTTGGTTGACAATGTTTTATGGAGTGGAAAAGTGGCTGTTGAAAGTGAAATCATAAATGATAAAGACACCAAAAGTCTTCATGAATTTAATGTTTTTATACAAAACGATAGCCGTGTAGAGAATGTTTTGTTGCCTGTGAGAGATGGCATAATGATGCTCATTAAAATTTAATCCACTTATTCTTTATTTAAATCAAATAGTTTTACAAAAACAGATATAGTGAAACGGGTTCTTATTTTGGAGAATTCATATAAATCCCCATTAAATTGTGTGCCTGTTCCTACAATATATTTATTCATGTTGCCTTTGTTTTGTTCCACATAATTGACATTTAAATTAGATTCTAATTTGTAAAATTGTCGTAACTATTTTAAAATGTTAGTCCCGAAATTTCGGGAATAAATGCTAGCTTGCTCCGCCTTAGATTTTTTTTTATAAAATAAAAAAGTACAATTTCTTGAACGGAGATTTAGCTTAAAAATAGGACAATCAAGCGCAGAGGTAATTGGACTATATTGAAAGCTTATTAAGTATTAAAAGTATTTTTGCAACATTGAAAAATGCAACAATTAAAGTTTCAATCCAAAACAACCATAACACATAAAACGGGGTCCATTTCTAAAAGATAGCCCCCAAAACAGAGATTAAATTGGTTAAGATAATTGAGATAAATGCTGTTTGCTTAAAATAATTAAGCATGATTTTAGAGCTTTATTTTTATGTTGTCGGAAACCTTGGTAAGGCCCGTAATATCTTGGGCAAAATTCTTGTTTTCGCAAACAACATATTCTTTTAGTTGCTGAATTGCTTCTGGGTTTAAGATATCAAGTTGTTCAATTACATGTTGTGCAACATGGTATTGTGGCCCCATTTTTCCATCGTCTATTTTAATGCAAATGCCAATCTTTTGTTCAATAATGCCTAATGAATAAACTCCATCTGCACCCGTTTTGCCAATCAATTTTCCTTCAGAAAGGCGCATTAAATCTGTGCAATATCTTTTTTTGCCGGCTATCATTTCAGGATATTTAACAATGGCATCTACCATTGTTTTGCAAGCTTTTTGAATATCCGCACTAAAAGTTAAAGGATAGATTAAATTTTTGTATGCCACCGCCTGATTGTAAACTGGGAAAGCAAAAATAGGGGCAGAGCATCCATCAATACCTTGTTTAATCTTGTTTTTAGGATAAATATGGAAATCGGCAACTATGTCTAATATTTCTTGGTTTAAAGGGTGATTAATGTCGGTGTAATCTTTTAAAGAATAGTTTTTAAACACACAATAGGCTAGAAAGCCTGCGTGTTTTCCGCTACAATTGTTTTGAATACGCTGCGGTTTTAGGTCATTTTTAATTAAAATAACTTGGTCTTCTTTCAGTGTGGGCATTTGCGGGCCACACAAAAGATAACTTTCATCCAATCCTATTTTCTGCAAAATACTTTTAACCACCTCTACATGCTGCGGTTCGCCATTATGGCTGCCGCAAAATATGGCTATTTCTTGTTGGGTAAATCCAAAATGCTCAACAGCGCCCGAGCAAAGTAATGGAATTTGTTGAAAAAACTTTAATGCCGAACGGGGATAACAAACCTGCTGAACATCGCCTTCACTGTATAAAATCTTATTGTTTTTGTCCACAATGCAGATAACCCCTCTATGAAAACTCTCTAAAACATCGCCTCTAAATACCTCTACTAAAACTGGGTTACTCATTTTCTAATTGTTTGATTCTCTTTTATTGGCTAACAAAAACATGCAAGCCATTCTTATGGCAACGCCATTTTCAACTTGTTCTAAAATAATACTAGAATCGCCATCTGCTACATCGCTATTTATTTCCACACCTCTATTAATAGGCCCAGGATGCATAATGGTAATTGGTTTGTCTAGTTCGTTCAGTATTTTTTGGGTCAACCCAAATTGCATGGTATATTCTCTTAAAGAAGGGAAATATTTGTCGTCTTGTCTTTCCATCTGAATGCGAAGCATATTGGCAACATCACACCAATTTAAAGCACGCTTCAAATTATGTTCCACTCGCACACCCAACTGCTCAATGTGTTTCGGAATTAAAGTAGTAGGGCCGCAAACCATCACCTCTGCGCCCAGTTTTTTTAAGCATAGAATATTTGACAAAGCCACTCGGCTATGTAAAATATCGCCAACTATTGCTATTTTTTTGCCTGCCACATCGCCAAATGTTTCTCTAATAGAGTAGGCGTCCAACAAGGCTTGGGTGGGGTGTTCGTGTGTGCCATCGCCAGCATTTAGGATGGTGGCGTCTATGTGTTTTGCTAAAAAAATGCAAGCACCAGGGCTTGGATGACGCATAACAACCATGTCAACCTTCATGCTCAAAATATTTTTTACGGTGTCTATTAATGTTTCGCCTTTAGAAACCGAAGAAGACGAAGAAGAAAAGTTGATAATATCTGCACTTAATCTTTTTTGAGCCAGCTCGAAAGAAATGCGGGTGCGAGTAGAGTTTTCAAAAAATAGATTGGCAACAGTGGTGTCCCTCAATGAAGGTACTTTTTTTATCGGGCGATTAATAATTGCTTTAAAATTATCGGCTGTTTCAAATATTAATTGAATGTCGTCTTCATTCAAATCTTTGATGCCTAAAAGATGTTTTACAGATAAACTACTCATGCGATTTTAACCATACTTGGTAATTATTTTCTTCCCAACTTACTTTTACAATCTGCTCTTTTCCTCTTGTGTCGATAGATTTTCCAATATAATCCGCACTAATAGGATTTTCTCTGTGATATTTTCTATCAATCAACACACACAACTCTACTTTATCGGGGCGGCCAAAATCTACCAAAGCATCCATTGCACTCCTAATAGATCTGCCAGTGTATAAAACATCATCTATCAAAATAATTTTTAATCCTTCGGTGCTAAATGGAATATGAATGGGGCTGGCTGTCAATGGTTTTTCATTGCGCCTAAAATCATCTCTATAAAAAGTGAAATCCAATTCGCCATACAATACTTTTTTATTTATAATGGATTCAATATTGTTTTTTATTAGTCGAGCGGGTAAAATGCCTCTCGGTTGCAACCCAATAATGGCTGTGTTGCTAAAATTTTCATGGTTTTCAATCAACTCAAAAGCCAATCTATTAAGCATCACACTTAATTTTTTATGGTCGTATAATAGAATTTCGCTCATTATTCTGTTTCTGAAAGTTCTAAAATAGTGTCAAACTCATGGACTTTTAGTTCCATAACGCTTAGTCGCCCTTGTTTTATTAAACCAATGTTTGCCAAACGGGGTTCTTCTTTTATTTGCGCAAGCGTAATTGGTTTTTTCAATGCTTTAAATGGAGAAAAGTCAACAACCACCCAGTTTGAATCTTCTGTTGTGGGGTCTTGATAAAATTCTTTAACCACTTTAACAATGCCAACTATCTCTTTGCCTTCGTTGCTATGATAAAAAAAAGCCAAGTCGCCAATTTTCATGTTTCTTAAATTATTGCGGGCTTGATAATTTCTTACCCCATCCCAAAATGTTTTCTTATCCTTAAGCATTTGATCCCAAGAATATTTAAACGGCTCAGATTTTATTAACCAATAATTCATTAGTTGCAAATTAACACAAAATTATTTATATTATTAGTCATCCTGTAACAATCCTTTTATTTATTGCATGGATTCAAAAAACTGTTCGAACAAATATCTTGAATCGTGAGGACCAGGGGACGATTCCGGATGATATTGCACACTAAAAGCTTTGTGGTTTTTTAGTTTAATACCTTCAATTGTTTGGTCGTTTAGATTAATATGGGTAATGTCTATCAATTCATTAGGCACATTTGCCAATGTAAACCCATGGTTTTGAGTTGTTATTTCACTATGTCCGGTTACAAGGTTTTTAACCGGGTGGTTCAATCCTCTATGGCCATTGTGCATTTTAAAGGTTGTCATTCCATAAGCTCTGCCCAACAATTGATTGCCTAAACAAATGCCAAACAATGGCAATTTATTTTCGATAATTTGTTGCACTGTTTTTACGGCATAGTCCATCGCAGAAGGATCGCCTGGGCCATTTGAAACCAAAATGCCATCTGGATTCCATTTCAAAATATCTTCTATTGTTGAATGTGCATTAAAAACACCACAAAAGGCATCTCTATCGCTCAAACAATTTAACATGGTGCGTTTTACCCCAAAATCTAAAACAGCGACTCTTTTTTTAGCCATGTCTGAACCAAAGGTATAAAAATTAGGTGTAGAAACCTTAGAGCTTAGCTCCAATCCTTCCATACTTGGCACACTATTTAGCTGTAGCATAAGTGTATCAATATCCGCTGTTTCGCTACTCAAAATGGCATTCATCGCACCTGCGTTTCTTACATGTCGCACCAATTCTCGGGTGTCAATGTTTTGAATCCCCACCACTTTATTGTTTACAAAATAGTCCTCCAACGATGCGTTAGACATGTTTCGAGAATGATGGTTGGCAAAAGTGCTGCAAACGAGGCCCGAAATTTTGATGTCATCGCTTTCGGTTTCAGTTGCATTTACACCATAATTTCCAACATGAACATTCGTTTGCACTAAAATTTGTCCATAGTACGATGGGTCTGTAAAAACCTCTTGATAACCAGTCATTCCGGTATTGAAGCAAATTTCACCTGTTGTGGTGCCAATTTTCCCTAAGGCATTGCCTTTATAGTAAGTTCCATCTTTTAAAAGAAGAACAGCTTGCGTTAAACTCATTAAAGTGCAAATTTATAGTTAAAGAACTAATTCATGAAATAAATTTAATAACATTTTATTCTCTGTTTTTTTGGGTGTGGTTAAATGATGTTGATGGAGAAAAGAATTGCAAGTTTTTTGCTCCTTTAAAAAAATAAATCATAGAAAAAAACTAACTTTTAGAGCAGGTTTTTTTGGTTCAATGGAGCAAAATAACATTAAATAAACAGCAACAATCAACAATTACACCCTTAACCATTACTCCAAAACCAATCAACTAATACGCTCTTGCCGTGTTTTTCTCCATAAAATAGATAAACGAACGGTTTGCTATTTTGGTGCCGCCTGGTGTAGGGAAATTACCTGTAAAATACCAATCGCCTTTATGATTAGGGCACGCTTTATGCAAGTTTTCTACAGATTGAAAAATGATTTCAACTTGTGGTCTAAAGTTTTCGGGAGTTACAATTTCAGCCACTTTTTTAGAAATTTGATCAGGCGTAAATAGCGCATATAATTCAATGACTTTATTTTCCATTTCTTCTACCGGTTTGTGCATTTCTGCCAAACAATTTTTGTAGGTTTCGTCAAGTTTATGTTCCAAATTATTGTCTTTTAATAAAGCCAACAAGGCTCTAAAAGCAACAAAATCTTTCAAACGGCTCATGTCTATTCCATAACAATCTGGAAATAAAATTTGTGGAGCGCTAGAAACAACAACGATTTTTTTAGGATTTAATCTGCCTAAAATACCCAAAATGCTTGTTTTTAGAGTTGTTCCTCTTACAATAGAATCGTCTATGATAACAAGGGTGTCTTCTGGTTTTATAATACCATAAGTTACATCGTAAGCATGCCCAACTAGGTCTTCTCTGTCTGAATCGTTGGTTATAAAAGTTCTTATTTTTGCATCTTTAACCAATATTTTCTCTCTTCTAATTCTGTAGGTTAAAATATCTTTGATGCGCTCTTCTGTTAAATTGTCCTTTTCAGACATTAATTGCTCAGCCCTTCTAATTTTTAACCAGTCGTTAATACCATCAATCATGCCATAAAAAGAAGTAGCAGCCGTGTTTGGAATATATGAAAATACGGTGTTCTCTATGTCATCGTTGAGGGTTTCTAAAACCTTAGGGGCAATCAATTTCCCAAGTGTTTTTCTTTCGTTATAAATATCGGAATCATTGCCTCTTGAAAAATATATGCGTTCAAATGAGCAAGGTAAATATGCTCTTTGTTTCAAAATTCTTTTTTCAGAATAGCTGCCGTCTTTGTTTATTATTAATGCACATCCTGGTGTAATTTCTTTTACATCGTTGTAGTCAATATTGAAAGTTGTAGTTATGGCAGGGCGCTCACTTGCCACCACCACAAACTCATCGTTTGCATACCAAAAAGAAGGGCGAATTCCATTGGGGTCTCTGATCACAAAAGATGCTCCATGGCCAATCATTCCTGCCATGTTATAGCCGCCATCTGTGCGTTTAAAGGCGTTTTTCAAAATATTTTCAACAGATAAATTGTCTTTTATTTTTTCTGTAATTTCAAAATTTGAATAACCTTCTTTTTTATATTGTCTAAATAATCTTTCGTTTTCTTCATCCAAAAAATGGCCTATTTTTTCGAGCATTGTAACATTGTCGCTCTTCTCTTTTGGTTGTTGTCCCAGTTCAATCAATTGGTCAAAAAGATCGTCAACATTCGTAAGGTTATAGTTGCCGGCCATCACCAAGTTTCTACACATCCAATTGTTTTGTCTCAAAAACGGATGAATATTTTCAATGCTATTGCCTCCATGTGTGCCATATCTAAGGTGTCCTAAAAGCAACTCGCCTGCATAAGGAAAATGTTCTTTTAAATATAAAGCATTGTTAAGGTTTTTAGGGTCTAAATCTAAAATATCTTTGTTTATTTCTTCAAAAATATCAGCTACAGAGTTTTTAGAGTTCGAGCGTTTGCGGGCAATGTAGCGGTTTCCAAACTGAGGGTCTAGTTTGATAATACCCAGTCCTGCACCATCCTGCCCACGATTGGTTTGCTTTGCCATTAAAAGTTGAAGCTTTTTTAAAGCATAGAGCGGGGTGCCATATTTTTCAGTAAAATACTCTAATGGTTTCAGCAGTCTAATAAAAGCTAGGCCACATTCGTGTGTGATAGAATCGCTCATTCAGTGTTTAAAATTTTTGATTGCAAAGATAAGACAATCATATTTAAGTCAGCAATATGAATAAACCCATTTTGTTTCCAATAAAATGTCTTATTCTTTGATATAAAATTGATTGATAATTAATCGATTGTTATAAAACTGTTGTTTTGCTTTTAAAATATCAGTTAATTCTTTTTTGTAATTTAAAATGGAGTCATTAAAAACCGTTACAGCATCACGGTTTACTAACATTTGTTTGGTTTGCATGTGCATTTTAACCTTTCCTTCTTGATTAATTCTTAAGCAATATGGATACTGTGTTAATTGATACCAACCATTTTCATAATTTAAAGAATAACTATTCTTAGTTTTAAAAACATTGTTTCCCATACTAACAAAAGAATCTCTTATTCCGCAAATACTCATAATCGAAGGAAAAATATCGCAATGAGAAACAGTCATCGAATCAATTGTTTGGGGTTTAAAATATTTGGGACTATAAAATAAAAGCGGCACTTCAAATTTTCCGCTAGGCGAATAAAAATACTCTGTGGTGCTGTATGAACTGTGGTCGGCAGTAATAATAAATACGGTGTTTTTAAACCAATCTTGCTTTTCGCATTGTTCAAAAAATAGTTTTAATGAATAGTCAGCATATCGCACAGATTTGTGTATGGGCAGATCGCCTTCCTCAAATTGCAATTCCAAATTTTTTGGGACTTTATAAGGATGATGGGAAGACAGTGTGAACACAGAACTGAAAAAAGGTTGCTGTTTTTTGCCCAACTCTTTAGCGTAATATTGCAGGTATTTATCGTCCCAAATACCCCAACTGCCATCGTAATCGGTTTTATTTGGGTATTCATTAATGCCATAATATTTCATCGGACCACTTGTTTTCAAAAAGTTTTGAAAACCCATAGACCCATTTTCTGCACCATAATAAAAAGAACAATCGTATTTGTTTTTATTTAAATAATAATGAACCCCTCTCAAAGTATTGTTTTGAAAATTACTATTAATGTATGGTACATCCAAAAGGGAAGGGAGTGAGGTAAAAATAGCGGGCAAACTTTCAATTGAAGTGGCGCCATTGCTGTAAGCATTGCTAAAAATAAGGCTTTTTTTAGCTAAACTATCAAGAAAAGGTGTAAATCTAATTGTATCATTTAAAAAGCCACAATAATCTCGCCCAAAACTTTCAAGTATAATAAGCACCACATTAGGTTTTGATTTAGAAAAAAGAGCAGGCTCAGATTTGTAAGGTTTTGCGATGGCAATGCAAGTTTTTTTGTCAAAATAATACAGTTGGCTAATTGCGCCTGCATTCAATGAGGTTAAAAGTTGGGTAAATGAATTAATAGTTGCTGCGCTCCATTCTGGGGAAACAAATCTTGACGCATCAAAACTTCTGATAGGCTTGGTTTCCATGCCGCCTCGTGCGCCCAAAAACAAAATAATGACAGCCATTAAAAACAAAGCCATCTTTTTTATTGAAAACTTTTTGTCTATTGTTGTATCGTCAGCATTTAATTGGGGATATAATTTAACCAAACCAAAAAACAAAAGAAGCAAAGCGATAATAATATACCAAAAGCTTATGAAATAGGAGCTTATCGGATTCGATTTGTCTGCCATAAGGCTAAATATCTCGATGCCTGTTCGCCTGTTCTTTAGTTTAAAAAACTCTAAATCAATGCTGTTTATAATAATAAAGGCAAATACACCAACAAAAAAAGTGATTTTTAAAATCATTTGAAACCATTTTTTATTTAAAAAAGGATTGAACGGAAATAGACTTAACAAATGAAACAAAGCCAACAAATAGACCCACGCTTGAAAATCGAATAAAAGCCCATAAAACAATACTTTTGGCAATTCTGCAAAGCCATTTGGACTGAAATACTGAAAATTATAAGCAACAAAAATTAAGCGAAACAAGAAACTTGTAAAGAAAGCTAGTAAAACTCTTTTTAGCCAAACCTGAAACCCATTATCAATAATTGATTTTAACATCTAAAATTTACAAGCCGCGAATGTAAGGCTATTGCTTTGCTTTTCTATCATAAATAAGCAAGCAAAATGATGCATTTATATGAAGGGGTTAATTTATTCGTTAGGATTGGATTGCCATTTATAACACATAGGAATGGTGTAAAATATGAAAATCAAAAGCACAAAAATTATATTGATATAAGTGATTGTTTCGCTATTATCGTTTATCCAAAAATTAATGGGTTGTTGTTTTTTTACCACAGTCAATATGTTTTTGATACACTCTGTTTGCTCTCTGGTAAATTTTTCTATCAAATTAAAAGCCAAAGGAATGGCAAATGAAATACTGAACATAAACCAATGCAAAAACACCGCTGAAAGCATTTTTTTCTTTCTACTCTTAATGAGAACAAAGGAAAGAACAAAAGTAATTGCTATGAAAATGAATACTAAAATAGTTGCCGTAATATCTGTTTTTACAAATTGATCAAAGAGCGGGATTGTTATGCAAAAAATGCCGAATGAAATAATAGAAATCAGCCAGTTTTTTAATCTCGTAAATCTAAACATAGCAAGAAAAGCCGAAAATCCAAGTGCTAAATATAAATATATGTTCCAATAAGTATCAAAAACAAAAAATGTTTCCCTAGATACTTTAATTTTGTTTATCATCTCTAATAAATAAGTATTTTCAATGAATGGTTGTACCCTTTTATCATTAGTACTATAAGTCTTTACAAATCTTGAATTATAATCATAATCATAAGTTGAGAATTTCATTATTTCATTGAATGTTTTTTCATCTGCATTGATATCATTGAGCAATTTGTCAATATCAAAACTATAATTGCCTTCATATTTTTTTAAAACTTCTAAATAAGTAATTGTCGCATTTTTAATGGAATCTTTCTTATTGTTCAGAATCCATCGTTTGGCATTTTGCGAATAAATTAAAGAATTTGTTAAAATATCGTAAAATAAAGTATTGCTTTGGCTGCAATAGTATAAATAGCTGTAAGTTGGTGTAAAATAGCTGGTTGCTGAGTCAATGCTTGAATCATAGTTTTCGCGGGCAATAGAAGTAGTTTCTTCAACTTGGCTATATTCACCATTGTTATAAATTTCAGAAAAACAGCTGTCGTTTGGAATTTGCGGTTCAATAGAAGCGTTAATACTGTCTCTCACTCTCAAACTATCGCAACAATTTTGTTTTTCAAATTCATTTTGTTCAAATACCAAAAAACATTTTGCTTGTGCAATTTTCTCTGCATCTTTTTTAACATCAAAATTTTTAGTTAATTGACTGAATTTCAAGTTTTTACCCAATTTGTAAGAACCCATATTTGAAAATGTTATAAATAAAATAACACAAAGCAACAAAAACTCTTTAACCAAATAACTTTTTTTAACAGGATAAAAACTTTTGAATGCATTATTTCTTAAATAATACAAAAGCCAAATAATAATACTTATTGCTATTATAAAAAATGAATAAATACCAAAAGACCACTCTTTGAAAAAGTCGTAATCTTTACCATCATAGAAATCACGAATTGAGTTATAATTGGAATAGGCTAAAAGGAAAAAAATAATATGAAGCAAAATGCCAAATGGCAAAATTATATGTAACTTTAAATTCCAAAGCAGGGGATGGTTGACAAGAAAATATTGATTTAATTTTTTAAACATGGGTTTTATATTTTTATTTTATAAAAAAGCGTCTTGATGATTGGCTAATATTTCTAATAGCATTTAGTTTTAAGTCATAGTTGCCAATGTTTTTAAAAACATCTGCACCTTTTGTTGAATAATGAAAATGGGCAATAAAAACACCGCCATTAAAATTTAACGCCTTAATGTCCAATGTTTCAAAAACCTTTAGTAAGGTTTCTCTATTTTCTGTGGTTTCTATTTCAAAAATTAAATCATCGGCTTCGTTTCTTTCAGCATTATTATTTTGAAACTGCGCTTCACCTTGATTTAAAAATATCACCAAATCAGCAATTTTTTCAACCTCATAAAGTTGTTGAGAGCTTAAAATTAAACCAAAAGGATTGCTTTCCGACTGTGCTAAAAACTTTAAATCTTGCAAAATAGTTTGTTGAGAAATTATGTCCAAGTTAGAAAGTGGCTCATCCAAAAGCATCAGTTTAGGCTTGCGCAAAAGAGATTTCGCAATTTCAAATCTAGTTCTGTAACCAGAGGATATTTGGTTCCAATTCAAGTGTTTAAACTTGCGTAAACCAAGCCTTGCAATAACCATGTCAACCCAAACCATGTTGTCGTTACCCAATATTCCATTTTGCGCCATTGCAAACTGCAAATTATCTAACAAAGACCCATGCCATTTAGGCACCCTTTGAGGAATATAAACCAATTGAGAACGCAGTTCAAATACGGAATCGTGCTTTAAGTTAAAAGAAAGGCTGCCTTCGTCAGCCTCCAAATCTTGAGTCAAAAGTTTTAGAAGCGTAGTTTTTCCATTGCCATTTTCGCCAACCAAACCAATAATTTCTCCATAATTCAATTGGAAACTTAAAGGCGAAATTTTAAATTGACTTTTAGCGTATTGTTTGCCTATATTTTCCACTTTTAGTAGAGGCAAACTACTTGCTTGAGAAGCAGGCATATTAATGTCATTGAGTGAATGTATGAAATCAAAAACTTCTGAAAAGTCATTGGTTTGGTTTTCATTTTCACTTTTCTCTATCAGCGCAAGTGTTTTTTTGTAAACATCTATGTTCCGAGTGTCTAACCCACAGTCAATCAATCGCCTGTAGCCAAGTGCAGAATCCCCGTTTTTAAAAAAATCGGAAACACTTTCAAGTTTTGAGTTCAAGTTTTGCATATTTGTTCTTGCAAATAAACTCTTTTTAATTTAATAAACCACTGAAATTTATTTTTTTTTAACAAAAAGCGAAAATTAGTTTTCTATTCAAATAAAATGTGTTGTTTTGTGCTTATTTTTGCCAATCAGAAATGTTTAAACACCATGTGCATGCAAGAACACTTAGCCACAATAAAAAAATAGCTTCTTTGCTTTCTTTTGTTGCTGGAATTGTAAATGTTGCCGGTTTTTTGTCTGTTCAACGCTTAACTACTAATGTTACTGGGCATTTCGCGTTTTTTGTTGACGAAGTTTTTAAACTCCATTTTGTGGAAAGTTTTATTTATTTTTGGTTTATTGCATTTTTCTTTTTAGGGTCTTTTGTTTCTAACCTAATTGTTGAATTTATAACTAGAAGAAATGAAAAATTTATTTATATTGTTCCAATAATTATTGAAATATTTATTTTATTTACTATTGCTGTTTTTGGAGAATCATTGATAGTAAATAATTCTAATTTCATTGCCTTTAGTTTGCTTTTTGCGATGGGTTTGCAAAATTCAATGGTTACTAGGATTTCTAATGCTGTGGTTAGAACCACACACCTAACGGGCCTTTTTACAGATTTAGGGATTGAGCTTTCTCAATTGTTTTTTTACAAAGAAAAATCTTATTTAAACAAACTTCGTTCAACCATTTTTCTTCGGTTAAGAATTATTTCTTTTTTCTTTATTGGTGGTATTGTAGGCGGTGTTTTTTATTCACATTTAGAACTTCAGGTTTTATTCATTCCTGCCATAACCTTAATAATTGGGTTATTTTATGACACCTTGAAATTTAAGTTATTAAATTGGAAAAGGCGACATGATTCGAAAGAAATCAGCAGTAACTAAATTAAATCATTGGCTTTGGCAACAAGCTCAGCAATATCTAAAACCTCAATTTTACCTTCTTGAGTGCTATTTTTTATGCCATCTGTTAACATGGTCATGCAAAAAGGACAATTTGCTGCAACAATTTGCGCCTTGCTTTCAATAATTTCATCGGCTCTTTCAGTGTTTATTTCTTTGTTTCCTTTTTCGGCTTCTTTAAACATTTGCGCACCTCCAGCACCACAACAAAGTCCGTTGCTTTTGCATCGCTTCATCTCTACAAGCTCAGAATCCAATGTTTCTAAAACTTTGCGAGGCGCCAAATATTCTCCATTTGAGCGGCCAAGATAGCAACTATCGTGATATGTGATTTTTTTACCTTTAAAAGCTCCCCCCTCAACAACAAGTTTTCCTTCGTTAATAAGGGTTTGCAAAAATTGAGTGTGATGAACAACATTGTAATTACCTCCCAAATCAGGGTATTCGTTTTTTATGGTATTAAAACAATGTGGACAGGTTGTAACAATGTTTTTTATACCGTAGTTATTCATTGTAGCAATGTTATTGAGAGCAAGCATTTGAAACAAAAATTCATTGCCCGAGCGTTTAGCTGGGTCGCCTGTGCAGCCTTCTTCCGTTCCCAAAATACAGAAATCGATCTTGCAATGATGCAAAATTTTTGCAAATGCTTTCGTTATTTTTTGTGCTCTTTCGTCAAAACTTCCTGCACATCCAACAAAAAACAATACTTCTGGCACTTTCCCCTCTGAGGCAAATTGTGCTGCGGTTTTAATTTCAAATCCTAAAGACATTATGCAATATTACTATTTTTTTTGATAAAAATTTCATTCAATCTTAAAGCAAAAAAAAACGCTCCTATGTGGAGCGTTTTTTATTATAGATTACAAACTAATTTTTATTTTGTTTTAACTGCTTTTTGTTTCAAATACAATGAACCATTTTTAACCAAAGCACTTAATTTTCTCATAGATGTACTAATTCCGCCCAAGGTTGGCTCGGTAACTTTATTACTAATGATGATTTTCACATTTTCAATAATTACATCGCCAATTTGAATCGTTGCAACAAATGTATTGCTTGGCAATTTTGTTCCATCTATTTTTATGGTTTCGCCATCTTCAAATTCTTTTTTAGTAATCACTTTTTTGTCCCAAAGGTCTTTAGCCATTTCTTCAGGAATTTCAACTTTTCTTCCTTCTTGTTTGTAAACCCAATTAATGTTTTCTTTATCGTTAATCATCGTTGGAACTTCTCCTTTACTAGTCAATAAAATTGATTTGTAATCATTTAATGACATTGAGTCTGCTGCAGGAGCAACTGGAGTATTCCCAACTGCAGGTGGCGTAGGAGTGGTTATTTTGCTATCAATTAGGCCATCTTTTAATGCCCCTGTGTTAATGTTTTTGAAAGTAATTTCTTCTTCATCTGTATTTACAGAACCATTATTTTCTTTTATTGCATCAATGCCTAATGTGTATGGATTATTCATGCCAGCAACTTTTAATACAGGATTTATAATGGAATATCCTCTGTCTTTTGGACCAACCCTTAAAGTATTTAGTTTAATTGTAACATTGGGTTTAAGTCTTCCTGCTGTTAAATCGGCAATTGTAGCACCAGTAATGTCAGTTTGTTTAATTACACCTTTAGAAATTAAGTTTTTAACTTCTGTAATACTAATAACCAAGTCTTTTCCAGGAGCAACAATGGCTTGACCGCCAGCTTCAATATTGTTTCCAGCAGCATTTACTAATAAATTTCCATCAGTTTTTCTTAATTTAATAATAATAGGTTTAGAGTTTTCATTGTTTTTATCTTTGCTTAAAACAGCAGCCACTTTAGGGTCGAAATTAATATCCAAAGTTTTAATTGTGGTTCTTCTATTCTCTTGGTGTTTGCTTTCTGGGCAATCTACTTTCACAGCACCTTCGCATCTGCAATCGTTTACCAAATTAGATTCTCCATATCCTTTTGCAACCAATCTTCTAGGGTCAATTCCTTTTCTCACCAAATAAGTAACCGCACTATCTGCTCTTCTTTGAGACAAATCTATGTTGTAATCATATGATGAACGACAATCTGTGTGTGAACCTAACTCTAAACGCAATTTAGGATATTTAACCAATATCGGTAAAATTTTTTCATCCAATACTTTAGATGCATCTGGTCTTATGTTTGCTTTGTCTAAATCATAATAAATAGGAACAACTTCTTCTATGATTTGAGATTTTAAACAAAAATCTTGCTTCAAAGTTGTACCACATTTAACACCTTTTGTTGTTCTTTGAACAGGCATTTCAATGTCAAAATAATATAATTCTAAGTTAGAGCAATTTATTTCATAGCTTGTTTTCTCTAATAATTTTATTCTGCCGTAGTAGCCTTTATCATCCGTTTTAATTATAACTTTAGAAGTGTCTTTGTCATTTGTAATTGTAATAATTGAATTTGCTAATGGTTTTGCGTTGTTGAATTTTGGAGGGTTTGTCATAGGCAAAATGCACTCATATACATATCCTTCAATATCAATTACACAAGGTGCAACATCAAATTCATAAATGTCAAAATTCCCTCTTCCACCACATCTGTTGGAAGTGAAAAAACCATGATCTGGGTTTAGGTTGTCAAAGGTAATACCAAAATCATCGCCACCACTATTTAAAGGTGCTCTTAGATTTTCTGGCGTTGTCCATTCGGTTCCAGTTCCTTCGCTTCTAAATACATCTAATCCGCCCATTCCTAAATGTCCATTCGAAGAGAAATATAATTGTTTATCTGTATTATTAATATATGGGAACATTTCATCACTTGAAGTATTGATAGTATTTCCTAAATTAAAAGGATCTCCCCAACTTTTTGCTCTTTGATTATATGTAACACACCAAATATCATATCCACCTTCGCCACCTTCTCTGTTTGATGAGAAATACAATGTTTTTCCATCATCGCTTAATGCAGGGTGCCCATAATCGAAACTGTCATTTACGCAAAAATCTAACATCTGTTCAGTGCCCCACTCTGTGCCAGTCATTTGCGCAGAGAATATTTTACATGGAAATGATTTTCCATCGGTGCCGTTACATTGTGTGTAGTAAATAGTGCTGTATTTTCTATCAAAAACACAGATTCCATCATTAAATTTTGTATTCACAGTACCTAAAACATTTTCAGGTTTGCCCCATGTTTTTGAAGCGCCTCTTCTTCCTTTTGTGGCTTTTAATGCCCATAAATCTGAATAACTATTGCCCGTTGCACCATAAACTTTCTTTTTTGCCGCACCGCCTTCTCTATCAGAGCTAATGTATAGTAAATCATCTTTTTTGCTTGCAATCATTGGGCTGTAATCCATGCCTTTAGTGTTTGCTACTTTAAAGTTTGAAACCTTATAACGGCTGTTTGGCGCATCTTTCATCCAATTTTCTGCACTGTCAATACCTGCCACTTTTTTCATTACTTTTTCATCATTTGGCACTTCTTCCAAATATTTAACATACCATTGTCTAGCTTCTCTAAGTGCATCAGGATTGCAATTTCCACCTGCAATTTTCATGTTTAAATTACCCAATTGATACAAAACTTCTGTGTTTTTAGGGTCTTTTTTTAATGCTTTTTCGTAAGATTTGATTGATTTGTCAAACTCATTTGCCATTCTGTAGCAAAATCCTGCTTCTATTCTTGCTCTTTGAGATTCCTCTTTGTCTTTAATGTTTGGGGCTGCTTGTGTGTATATGTCGCCTGCCATTTTCCAATTCATTTTCTTTTTCTCGGCATCGGCTTTGGTTAAGGTTGCCCCACCGCCACATCCAGATAAAATAATGGATAAAACAGTAATTGTTAAGGTAAGTAATAAAGTATTTTTTTTCATGCGCTATTGATAGTTCTTATAATATAATCTATAATCCACAAACATAATTTAAAATTCATATTTTGCAAAATAAATTTTAAACTTTCTATAAATCAACCCTTGTTTATTGTATTTGTTTGATTTTATTGAACATTGATATCCTTTCTCGAGGTGTTTTTCTTGCGATAACTGATTGTTTTTTAACTTAAAAAAGACTTTTTTTCTTTTTAATATAAAATTTTATGCGATTTTGCTTCCCGCTTTAGTGTCTTCGCTTGGAGAAATAAGCTTCAAGCTTCCATCCAAATTTTCCGCCATTAAAACCATGCCCTTTGATTCTATACCTTTAATAGTTCGTGGGGCTAAATTCACCAAAACTGAAACTTGTTTACCAATTAAGTCTTCTTCACTAAAACAATGCGCAATTCCAGAAACTATTGTTCTTGTTTCAAAACCCAAATCAATTCTCAATTGCATTAGTTTGTCTGTTTTCTTAACCTTTTCTGCGGACAATATTTTTCCTACTCTGATGTCCATTTTTGAAAAGTCATCAAAAGAGATTTCTTCCATGGGTTCTTTAATTGCATTTTCAATGGTTTCAATAGGCTGCTTAGACTTATTTTTAAGCAATTCTATTTGAAAATCGATTTCTTCGTCTTTTATTTCTGTAAATAAATGTTGTGCATCGTTAAGTTGATGATTGGCTTCTAACTGATTAAAAGTCTTTGGATTAATAGTTTGCGAATCTACATTCAACATTTTAAATAACTTTGTGGCACTAAAAGGTAAAAAAGGCTGCATCCACCAAGCTAAGTTTGCGCAAATTTGAGTGGCATTAAACAAAACTGTGGCAGTTCTGTCTGAGTCGTTTTTAATCGTTTTCCAAGGTTCTGCATCTGCCAAATATTTGTTGCCATGTCTTGCCATGTTTAACAATTGAAATAACGCGTCTCTAAACTTAAATTGTCTTATATTGCTGTCTATTAGCGCAGAGCATTCTTTAATATCAGCAATTAACTTGTTATCAATTTCGTTTAATTCATATTTTTTGGGAACTTTTCCTTCATAATATTTATGGTTCAAAACCATCACTCTATTGATGAAATTGCCAAGAATGGAAACTAGTTCACTATTGTTTCTGGTTTGAAAATCTTTCCAACTAAAATCCGAATCTTTTGTTTCAGGAGCAATAGCGGTTAAAACATATCTTAAAGTATCTTCAAAACCATTAAAATATTTTAAATAATCTTCCATTTCCACACTCCATTTTTTGCTCGTGCTCATTTTGTCGCCTTCTAAGTTTAAAAATTCATTTGCTGGGACATTGTCTGGCAAAATAAATTGATTTGTTGCTTTTAGCATGGCGGGAAAAATGATGCAATGAAAAACAATATTGTCTTTACCTATAAAATGAAGCAGGCGTGTGTCGTTGTCTTGCCACCATATTTTCCAATCTTCTTTTTTTCCGTTTTTAATTGTGGTGTTTTTTGGGTAAGAGTAATCAAACTTTTGAGATTCTTGCTCTTCAAAAAAAGCTTTGGTTGCAGAAATATAGCCAATTGGTGCATCAAACCAAACATACAAAACTTTGCCTTCTGCATTGGGAATTGGCACTTTTATTCCCCAATCCAAATCTCTTGTCATTGCTCTAGGGCTAAGTCCGCCATCTATCCAACTTTTACTTTGTCCATAAACTGTTGGGCGCCAAATGTCTTTTTTGCCTTCAATCAACCATTCTTTTAACCAAGATTCATAATTTTGAAGTGGTAAATACCAATGTTTAGTTGTTTTTTTTATGGGTTTTTTGCCTGTCATACTTGAAACAGGGTCAATTAATTCATTTGGGCTTAAAGATTTTCCGCATTTTTCGCATTGGTCGCCAAAGGCTTCTTTATTGCCACAGTTTGGGCAAGTTCCTTTAATGTATCTATCTGCTAAAAATGTATTGGTAGATTCATCATAAAATTGTTCGCTTTCTTCCTCAACAAATAATCCTTTTTTATATAAATCTAAAAAAAAATCTTGTGCTGTTTGATGATGAAGTGGGTCGGATGTTCTATGATATACATCAAAGGTTATGCCTAGTTTTTCAAAATCATGTTTTAGTAATTTGTGGTATTGATCAATTAGTTCTTTTGCTGTTTTATTCTCTTTTAGCGCTTGGATAGGAATTGCTGTGCCATGTTCATCGCTTCCGCAAACAAAAAGCACATCTTCTTTACAATTTCTTAAATATCTGGTATAAATATCAGCAGGGATGTATGCGCCAGCTAAGTGTCCAATATGTTTAGGCCCATTTGCATAAGGCAATGCCGCAGTTACAAGTGTTCTTTTAAAAGATTTCATAAAAAATTGAGCGGCAAAGATAATTTAAAATAAACTAAAAAATAGGCCATAAAAATTGTCTTTTTTTATTTTGAACTGCGTAATTAATTATATAAAAATCAGTTTATTATTCCATTTAAATAGACATTTTATTTTTTTAAATAAAAAAAATAATTAAAGCTATAATTTGTGTTAAAATTATGTTTATTTTGCAAAACTTTAATTTAGAACAATACATACATGGCATGGTTTAATTTTTTCACACAAGAACTAGCAATAGATTTAGGAACTGCAAATACTTTAATTATATATAAAGATCAAGTAGTTGTTGATGAACCTTCGATAATTGCCATAGAAAGATCTACCGGAAAAGTTATTGCAATTGGGCATGAAGCAATGCAAATGTATGGTAAAGAAAACGACAACATTAAAACGATTCGTCCGCTTAAAGATGGAGTTATTGCAGATTTTCAAGCTGCCGAACACATGATTAGAGGTATGATTAAGAAAATAAGTAAGGGAAACAGGTCTTTTTCACCACAATTAAGGATGGTTATTTGCATTCCTTCGGGGATTACAGAAGTTGAAAAACGAGCGGTTAAAGACAGTGCAGATAGGGCAGGAGGCAAAGAGGTTTATATGATACATGAACCAATGGCAGCTGCTATCGGAATTGGCATTGATGTAACAGAACCAATGGGAAATATGGTGATTGATATTGGTGGAGGTACAACAGAAATTGCTGTTATTGCGCTTGGTGGAATAGTTTGCGATCAATCTATCAGAATTGCTGGAGATGAATTTAATACTGATATTTATGAATACATGAAAAGGCAGCACAACCTATTGACTGGCGAACGAACTGCCGAAAAAATTAAAATAAATGTAGGTTCGGCTTTAACAGAATTAGAAAATCCACCAGAAGATTATGCGGTTTATGGCAGGGATTTAATGACTGGTATTCCAAAACAAGTATTTGTTTCATATTCTGAAATTGCTTTGGCTTTGGATAAATCAATTGTGAAATTGGAAGAAGCAATTTTGAAAGCTTTGGAGAATACACCACCAGAATTGGCTGCTGATATTTATCAAACAGGCATTTATTTAACTGGTGGAGGCGCTTTGCTTAGAGGTTTGGACAAAAGATTATCAGCAAAAACAAAATTGCTTGTTCATATTCCAGAAGACCCGCTTAAAGCTGTAGTTAGAGGCACTGGAATTGCCTTAAAAAACATTGCCAAGTTCAAATTTTTAATCAATTCTTAATTGAAATAAATGAACTCGATTTTAAGGTATTTTAAACAAAATTTACATGTTGTTTTGTTTATTTTCCTCGAAATATTATGTGTTACACTTATTGTTAGAAACAATATTTACCAATCTTCTTACTATTTTAACAGCTCAAAAAAGGCTAGTGCTTTTTTTTTAGAAATTAATACTTCAGTTGTTGAGTATTTTAATTTAAAAAATAAATATGAAGGTTTAATTAAAGAAAATGTTGCATTAAGAAAGCAATTAAAATCAAATTATGTTACAGAAACAAAGCAAATTTTTGTTGTAAATGATACAACCTACAAACAAAGATATAAATACCTTTCTGCCCAAATAATTAGCTATTCTACAAACAGAGCAGACAATTATATGACGATAAATAAAGGAAGGTCTTCTGGAATTGTAAAAGGGATGGGTGTTTTTAATTCATTGGGAGTTGTTGGTGTTGTGGAGAGAGTAAGTGAAAACTACGCAATTCTTAATTCTTTGTTAAACGTAAGTAAATTTAAGTTGGCCACCAAAATAAAAGAGTTAAATTATGTAAAAGGAAGAATTCAATGGGATGGAAAAGACCCGTTTTATATGAATTTATTAGAAATAAATAAATATGAACCAATGAAAGTTGGATTTCATTTGGTTACAAGTTCATACACGAAAATCTTTCCTGAGAATATTCCAATTGGAACAATCGAATCTATTAAAAAAAACCAAACACCATATTTTGAAATTAAAGTAAAAACAAGTGCTAACTTTGGCAGTCTCCAGGATGTTTACATTGTTGTAGATTTATTTAAAGATGAAATAGATGCTTTAGAACAATTAAATTTTAATGTAAAATGAATTTAAGTACTTTAAAATATATTGCTCTTTTGTTTGTCGTAATTTTTATTCAATTATTTATTCTGAACAATTTGTTTCTTGGTAGCAGCCATTCCTTTTTATTTCAGCCACAAATGTTGGTGTTTTTTCTTATTTTGTTGCCGATTGATTTCAGCCATTTAAAAATGCTTATCATTTCTTTTTTATCAGGCTTGCTATTTGATTTGTTTTTTAATTCTTGGGGTGTTCATGCCGCAATTTGTACTTTTATTGGTTTTTATAGGTTTTATTTTGTAAAGGATATAGACAAAGAAATAGCATCTAGATCAGATGATAATGATATTTGGACATCTAAAAAAAGCAAAGCGTGGAAACTTGTTTATTTTTCTACATTTATTTTTATTTACCATTTTTTGTTTATTCTAATCGACTCGCTTGGTCAAAATTTAATAACTTATGTATTTCCTGCGGCATTGGTTAGTTCTGCTGTTGTGTTTATTCTTTCATTGATATTAGAAAACCTATTGTTTAAGCCAGCAAAAAATTAATATTATGCACAAGAGTAATAAGTTTTTTGTTTTCATGGCATTTTTAATTGTAATGGCTTTAGTTTTTATAGTAAGACTATATTTTTTGCAAATTGTCGATAAAAATAATTATTTAAAAGCACAAGCTTATGGCTCAAATAACATAATTATTCATCCACCGAGAGGCACAATTCTTGACCGTTTTGGAAATTTAATGGTTTTTAATGATGCCATGTACGATTTAATGGTTGTGCCAGATAAAACAAACGAAGATGATAAATTTATTCTTAGTAAATATCTTGAAATTGATACAACGGATTTTAAAAAAAGACTAAAAAAAGCATCTCGATATAATTCTAGAGAAGCCAGCGTTTTTGTAAAAGGTTTAAGTTTCAAAACATATACCCAATTGCAAGAAATACTGTATGATTTTCCTGCATTTTATATTGAAACAAAAATTGACCGAAGATATAACATACATGGGGCAGCACATTTATTAGGATATTTAGGAGAAGTTTCTGATAAAATGATTAAGAATGACCCTTATTATAAGCCAGGAGATGTTAAAGGAATTTCTGGAATTGAAAAATCTTATGAAGAGGTTTTAAGAGGAATTAAAGGTCAAAAAGTTGTATTGGTTGATAAATTAAGCAGACAACAAGGCAGTTTTGCTGGAGGAAAGTTTGATATTGTAGAAACGCCAGGAGAAAACCTCATTTCTGCAATTGACTTTGATTTGCAAAGATTTGGTGAGCAATTAATGAATAATAAAATTGGTTGTATTGTTGCAATAGAACCTCATTCTGGAGAAATATTAACTATCGTAAACAGTCCAACTTATGACTCCAATTTATTGGTTGGTCAGCAAAGAAATAAAAATTTTAATGCTTTGCTCCTTGACCCTGTAAAACCTTTGTTTAATAGAGCTTTAAAAGCGCCTTATCCTCCCGGTTCAACCTTCAAGCTTGTTCAAGCTTTAATAGGATTACAAGAAGGAATCATTACACCCGCTTCTAGGTTTCCGTGCAATGGTGGATATAGAATGGGCAATTTAAAAGTTGGGTGTCATCCCCACCCTTCAATGTTGGATCTAGAAAATAGCATAAAAAGCAGCTGTAATTCTTATTATTGCTATGTTTACCGAAACATGTTGGACAATCCGAAATACGGATCGGTGCAAATTGCCTATAAAAAATGGACAGAATATTTAGAAAGTTTTGGCATTGGGATAAAAACTGGTGTTGATTTGCCCGAAGAGTCAAATGGAATCATAAAAAAAAGCGCCTATTTTGAAAAAGTTTTTGGGAAAAACTGGCGTTCTGCAAATGTTGTTTCAATGTCCATTGGACAAGGCGAAGTTGGATTAACACCTCTCCAAATGGCCAATATGGCTGCTATAGTTGCTAACAAAGGATGGTTTTATACGCCACATGTTATTAAATCTATTGGAGATAAAAAATGGTTGCCCGAAGAATTTAAAATTAAAAGAAAAACCATGATAAATCCAGTTCATTTTGATACTGTTATTGCTGGAATGGCTGGTGTTTGTAAGCCTGGCGGCACGGCTGGTCGTGCGGGAATTCCTGGAATAGAAATTTGTGCAAAAACAGGAACATCCCAAAATCCGCACGGAAAAGACCATTCTATTTTTATTGCTTTTGCACCTAAAGAAAATCCAAAGATAGCAATTTGTGTGATTGTAGAAAATGGTGGCTTTGGTGCAACCTATGCCGCTCCTATCGCAAATTTAATGATAGAAGAGTATTTAAAAACCGACAAAAAAGAGCCTTCTAAAAGACAAGATTTGCTGACAAATATGATGAATGCTTCTCTTATCCAATCATCTATTTATCAAGTGAAACCTAAGGATTCCACAACTTTAATAAAATAATGGAAGAAAAAATCAACATAGATTGGACCACTGTCTTTTTATATATTTTAATTGTTGCTTTTGGGGCAATTAATATTTATTCTGCTAATAATACCTTGGAAAATCACTTTGTTTTTGATTTTAAAATGGAATATGGCAAACAACTTATTTGGATGGGTGCAAGTGCATTGATTGTTTTTCTTGTGATTTTAACTGAGTATAAGTTTTTTAATTTTTCTGCCTATGGAATTTATGTTATTGTAATAATTTTACTTTTGGTATTAATAGCCACAGGAGCGGTAAATAAAGGTGCTCAATCATGGTTTAAAATTGGGTTTTTTAAACTACAACCGAGTGAGTTTGCAAAATATGCAACTGCGCTTGCTTTGGCCAAGTTTTTAGGAACATTTGATATTAAATTTGAAGGAAAAAAAAATATTTTGATAGCCTGGGGAATCATACTTTTACCTTTGATATTAACTTTATTACAAAATGACACGGGTTCTGCTTTGGTTTTTGCTAGTTTTATTTTAGTTTTATTTAGAGAAGGACTTTCTGGTTGGTGGCTAGTTTTGGGTGCTTATTTAGTTCTTCTATTTGTTTTAACCATTTTATTTCCATCTCTTTATGTATTAATCGCAATTTTTTCAATTACAGGTATTTTAATCTATTTAACGAGAAAAAGAAAACCTGTCATAAAAATGGCGGTTTTGATTTTTTTAGCATCCTCTTTTTATATCATTCTTCTAGATTTTGCATTTATAAGAATACTTCAACCCCATCAACAACAAAGAATTTTGGTAACATTAAATCAAGAAGTTGATGAGTTTTATATTGAGAAATCAAAAGGATTTAGCTTTTTTAAGTTGGAGAAAAAAGAAGAGAAAAACGAAAAAAAATTTAAACGCGATTATGGATACAACGCACGACAATCAAAAATAAGCATTGGTGCTGGCAGATGGCTGGGTAATGGATTTAATAATGGCACCCAAACTAAAGCAAAATTGGTTCCCGAACAGCATACAGATTTTATTTTTTGTACAGTAGGCGAGGAGTATGGTTTTTTAGGTTCAACCCTTTTCATTAGCGTCTATTTATTGTTTTTAGCTCGTATTTTTTATCTTGCTGAAAGACAAAAAAATGCTTTTAGCAGAATTTTTGGTTATTCTACAGGCTCTATTATACTGTTCCATTTTTTCGTTAATATCGGCATGGCATTGGGGGTTTTGCCCGTTATTGGCATTCCATTGCCTTTTATGAGCTATGGTGGTTCCTCATTAATAAGTTTTAGCATGCTGTTGTTTACATTTTTAAAACTAGATGCCAACCGAATTAACGAAATTTCAAGAATTAGTTGATATTTATTTGGAAGTTTAAATCAATATCTGACTCTCCTTTGTTAGGTGTGCCATCTTTTATGCCATCGGTTTGATGTTTTAGCTTAATATTAACAGTGTTTTTATTTGCTGCACCTGTTTTCCATAAAGATTCTAATCCTAAAGGCAAGTTGTTTTTATCCTTATCTTTAATCGTGAATATTAATCCAGAACTGTTTGATTCAAAAACGAAAAGATGCTCATCAGCCTCTTTTAAAACCTCTTCTCCTACATTTTTTTTAGGTGATTTTGTTTCATCATATAGTTTAATAGAACATTTATATACTTTATTGGACTCTAGTTTTATAGTATCAAAACTTGATGGCGCATTTCCCCCTTCTCCATCTAAATCTTTAAATATAAATTTTGATTTTGTACCATTAAGAGTGTCTTCAAAATTAAGCTCTACAGTTGTAATTAATTCCAAATCATTGTTAGGTTCGTCTTGCGGTTTTGGGTCTTTTTTACAAGAATGTAAGATGATTAATGCAAGAACGAATGCGAATGTTAAATTGATTTTTTTCATTTTTTTTGGGTTGTTTTTTTGTTATTTTTTATTTTAAATTGAGTAAATTATTTTGAATTGTATATTTGTGCCTAGCTCATCAGAAAAGTATCTAAACCTATTGAGGTAATTGCGATAGCTTGTGTTTCCAATGTTTAGATAGTTAATGCCAATTGTTAATTGTTGCGTTTTTATGTCTATTTTCTTACTTAAAAAAGCATTAAATAAGTGGTAGGAGGGTGGCGGAGGCAAAAAATCACTATTTTCTATATATCTGTTTTGTTTGGCGCAGAAAATCCATTCTGCATCTAGTTTAAAGTATTTGTTATTAAACATAAGTTTAGTTTTTATATTTAAAGGTGGCATTAAAGCCAATGGTAGATTGTTTTTTACAATGGTAGCTAATACATAGCTTAAACTATTTTCTATTTGAAAATGATTGTTAATACTGTATTTAATGAAATAATTAATGCCAGTCATGTAAACATTATATTGTTTGTATTCAAATACTGGAAAAGCCCCTCTAATTGTTAGTGCAATTTGATTGTTAGGAGTTATATTCATAAAATTTTCTATATATTTATAATACACCTCTCCTTGAAAATGCCATTTTTTATTTTCATAATTTAATTCAACTGTTTGATTAAAAGCCCTTTCTGGAAGAAGGTTTTTGTCACCAATTTCTAAAGATGCAAGTCCTTGGTGCAAACCATTGATGTAGAGCTCATTTATGGCAGGTGGGCGCCAAGTGTTTGAATGGCTAAAAAGAATATTTTTGTGTTTTGAAAAATCATGTTTAGCAGAAATAAAATAAGTAGCCCCCTTAAAAGTTAGTTTTTCAACAGACAATTGGTTGCCACTCCATAAATATGCATTTACTAATTTTATGTCATAGCGCGCTGCTGCTTCATATTTCCATTTTTTGTGCGACAAATTAGAAATAAAATAGGATGCTATTGTGTTTTGAATATAACCAGGAATTACAAATCTACCTGAAAACGCGTTTTGTTGGTTAGAAAGGTTAATGCCTGTTTTAAAATTAATACCATGAAACCGCTTTTTATTCCAACTAAAATCCCCAGTGATTGTATTAATAAAATAGTTGAAATCTGCCCCTTTAAAGCTTGATTTACTTCTTAAAACATCAAATTCTTGTCTATGGTTTCTCTGAAAACTTGCAATCATTTCGAAAGAATTACTTGCATTAATTTGCAATAGATTTTTTAATTTTATAAGCTGGTGTCCAACAACTTGTTTGGGTCTATCTATTTTATAATCAAATCCACTCTCAATTAATGGTTTATTGCTATTAATAGCATTTCTCAAATCGGTAGAGTTTTCTATAAATGCACCTCTGAAAATTGCCGTTTGGTTATTAAAATTAGAATAGTAAGCTTCTATTTTGTTTTTCTTGTAAATATAGCCTAGATGCAATGAAAAATTTTGTTCTCTCGCGCCAGTATTGCTTAAATAATAATCAGGTGTTTTAAGGTTGCCAGCAAAATTATTACTAATGTTTAATCTTAAATATAAAGGCTTTTTTTCCCATATTTTTTTTCCAAAACTGATGCCACTATTATTTCCTCGCCCATTGCTGCTAAAAATATTTGTAAAGTCTAAACTTGTTTCTTTTTGTTCGTTAAAAATAGGTTTTGGCATAGTAATAATAACACCACCCACAGCATCGCCTGCATAACGCAGTGCTTCTCCGCCTTTTATTAATTGTATTTCATTAATTCCGTGGGCATCAATTTCTGGCGCATGATCTATGCCCCAATTTTGCCCTTCTTGCCTTACTTCGTTGTTAATTAAAATCACTCTATTGCTGTGCAAACCATTGATAATTGGCTTGCTGATAGATAAACCAGTTTTTAATAAATCAACACCAACAATATCGCTCGCCATTTCTGAAATAGATTTTCCAAAATTGTTGTTTGCTGGATTAATTTTCAATTTATTGATGTTTTTTATTGCATTTACCTTAATAGTAGAAATTTCTTGCATAATATGGTCAAGGTAAATGACAACAAAAGTGTCTTTTTTCAAATCCAAAATAATATGAATATGTTCGCAATCTAAGTGGCTAATATGAATATCATATTTTTGACTACATAAATTTGTTAAAGTAAATTCCCCATTCTTATTTGTGTAAATTGGTTTTCTGTTGTTTAGTTCTATTAAACAAAAATCTAGTGAGGTATTTGAAAATGAATCGATTACTACGCCAGTTAATTTTATATTGCAATTCTCTTGCCCTCTCAAATTAAAAAATCCTCCAATAAAAATTAACAATAGAATGCCAACTTCAATTCGTTTTTTAGCTTTGAAAAATGGAAAATAAGTAAAGCGTTTATTTGTTTTTGGGTAAAGCAACTTTAATAACTAATTTTGAAACAAAAAATCATTAATCCACATTTTTTTTTTAAAAGTGTGTGATATAATAAGTGATTATAAAATTAAGCTAAAGTTGGCGGCCCTTTATTCTTGAAACGAGAATTAAATTGCTTTGTTATGCAATTTAAAAAAGAAATTAGGTAAATTGAATTATGAGCTACAGTATTGAATTTATATTCAATAGCAGTGTTAAAAGAAACAGCCTGAAACTGAAGGCAATTAGAACAATGGCTCCCATGGTTCTCATGAAAAGCAAGCTCGTTGTCAGGTTTATTTAGATTGTTACAATCATGCAATGAAACAAAAGGGATAGCATTTGTAATTGAAATTACAAAACAAATGAAAAAAATGATATCCTTAAATGCAGAAAACAATTATTTTATTATCCTTGCGTCATTTTATCCGCAATTTCTCTAACTTCGTCTCTGTTATATTTATTGTCGATTTTTGCCCAAAGAGACACCAAATAAAGCAGATTTTCTTCAACTTCTTCGCTATCCTCCAAAGTTTGAAACTCCCAAGCATCATTGGCTTCTAAATGCTCGTAAACCAATCTAATTGAACGGGTCAGCAACGGGTCTTGCTCTGTTTTTGCCATTTCTCTCAATTCCTTCAACATTGGAATCAACGCGTTAGCATCAACGCTATTTTTCTCAATGTTTTGAGTTATTTTTGTTATTAAACTATTGGCAATTGAACTTTTCATAAATATAGGTGCAAATTAACGGATAATTTTCTAATGTACCAAAAATATTAAGACAAAAAAAAACCTACATTTTTTGCAGGTTTTTAAAACTGTATTTTGCTTGCTTTAATTGCTGCAGCCGCTTTCAACGCAGCTTCTACATCAACAATGCCGCCTTTTGTACATAATTTAGAAAATTTAATTTTTTTCTTTTTGCTTCCAGGCATAATTACTTTTTTACTTGGTTTGTTTACGCTGCTTTCTAAGGCTTGTTTTATTTCTATTGCAGAAAGCGTTGGATAATAAGACCAAACCAACGCTGCAACGCCCGCAACAACAGGACTTGCCATACTTGTTCCGCTATTGTCTTTATATTTATTTGAAGGCAATGTAGAATATATTTTTACGCCTGGTGCAAATACATCGACACTTTTTTTCCCATAATTTGAAAATGTTGCAGGATTTTGGTCTCTATCGCTTGCGCCAACTTCTATCCATGTTTTACATTTCTCTCCGTTTTCGTAAATTGCATTCGGAAAATTTTTGCTTTTGTCATTGTTTTGGTTGTCGTTTCCAGCTGCATGAATCAATAAAACATCTTTGCTTTCTGCGTATTTTACAGCATCATCTACAATGGTTTTATTAAATGAATAAGCTTTTCCAAAACTCATATTGATAATTTTTGCTCCGTTGTCAACAGCATACCTTATTGCATTTGCTATGTCTTTGTCTCTTTCATCGCCATCTGGAACCACTCTCAAAACCATGATTTTAACCACAGTAGCAATGCCATCCATTCCTAGGCTATTGTCTCTAATAGCGCCAATAATGCCACCAACATGCGTGCCATGCTCACCATCGGGCCCCATCAATTCATTGTTCCCATATCCTATTTTTTTATTATCTAAATAATCATCTCCAACTATAAATCTTGGATCAAAACTTAAATTCAAATTATAGTTTACCATCCCATAATATTGTCTAAACCCATCCGCTATTTCGTCAAAAACCTCTTTTGGTTTTTCGCCAGTTTTACATCTTTCTAAAATATAATTTCTGCCTATTTTTGCTTCGTTTTTGCTTGGTTCATATTTTGTTAATTGTGCAGTTGAAATATCAGGGTTTTCTATTTCTGTTGCAAGTGCATCAGTATATTTTTTTATGGTTTTTATATATCCAAATATATTTGAAGCTTCTTCTAGTTTTTTAGCATGTGTTTTTTGCAATTCTTGAAATTTAGCAAACTCTTTTCTATCTTCTTTTCTAATTTCTTTTTTTGTTTTATCCCCAAATTTAGTTTTGTAATCTCTCAATAACCTTGTCAATTCTAAATTGTCAAATTCAACATCCATTGTTGCTCCACCTATGAAATCCCAACCATTAACATCATCAACATATCCATTCAAATCATCATCCACGCTATTGTTTGGAATTTCTTTTGTGTTTATCCAAATATTGTTTTTTAAATCTTCGTGATTTACATCCGTTCCGCCATCAATTACTGCAACAACAATTTCTTTTGCATTAGCAGGTTGAACAATGTTTTTTAAAGCATTAATCAAATTAACACCAAAAATTGTGTCATTTGGGAGATAATTAAGATGCCAGTTTTTTGGATAAGATTGAGAGAAAAGATTCGCAGTTATAGCGAATGTAATTGATAATATGTATTTTTTCATTTTTAAAATAGTCTGCAAATTTAAGGAATTTGAATATTAAATGGAAGGCGAGTTTGAAATCCTATAACTTTAATTGTTTGAGTGAGGTTTTTATAATGGGTGTAAAAGACACCAAGTTCATTAGATAATTTTTTTTCCATTATTTGATTGCTCGATTGGTTAAATAATTTTTCAAAAGGGTTTTCAACTTTTGGAAGAGAAACAATGTTGTAGTTTTTTAATTTTGATTTGAATGCAGCAATTTTAATGGCATCATTTAGTCCACCATAGCTGTCAATCAATCCATTGTTTTTTGCTTGTGCGGCAGCCCAAACCCTTCCTTGCGCAATTTTTTCAACAGAAACACTATCAATTTTTCGACCTTTTTCTACCACATTGGTAAAATCTTCGTAAATACTATTAACCATTTTCTGTAAAAACATTTTTTCCACTTCTTGCAATGGTCTATCTAATCTACCAAAATCAGCATATTTTCCCAAATTAACAGATTCGATTTTTAAACCTATTTTATCATTTATTAATTTTTGGGCATTCGGAAACAAACCAAAAACGCCAATTGAACCGGTGATTGTGTTTGGCATAGCTATAATGCTATCGGCTAATGCACTTATGTAATAGCCTCCACTTGCCGCAACATCGCCCATAGACACAATGACGGGCTTTTGTCCTTTACACAAAGAAATTTCTCTGCAAATAATGTCGCTAGCAAGCGCGCTGCCTCCAGGAGAATTAACCCTTAAAACGATGGCTTTAATATTTTTATTTAATCTAGCTTTCGAAATGGTTTTTGATAACGAAACGCCCCCAATTGTATTATCATTCCCTTCTCCATCCATAATTTCGCCAGAGGCAAATATGACAGCTATTTCATCATCTGATCCAGAATGAGTGTACTCTTTTTTATATGAACTACCTTTAACGAAACTTAAATTCTCAACATTTTTTATTTTTAATCTTTTAGCAATATTCACTTTTAATTCATCTAAATAAATGGTTTTATCAATTAACCCTATTTTTATTGCCTCATCAATTGATTGTATTGTAAAATTATCCATCGATTCTTTTAAAAGTGTTGCATCTATTTTCCTGTCTGCAGATATATCGGATATGAAATTTTGGTACAAAACACTTAAAAAACTTGTAATTTGTTCTTTGTTTTCATCGCTCAAATTGGTTCTTGTAAAGGATTCAACCGCACCTTTGTAAGTACCTACTTTAACATATTGCATTTCTACTCCCAACTTTTCTAATGCGCCAGCATAAAACATCACATTGGTAGAGAAACCATTTAATAAAATATTGCCCGTTTTTTCAATGAAAATTGAATCCGCAACGGCTGAAAGATAATAGTTTTTTTTATCGTAATAGTTTGCCGTTGCATAAATAAACTTACCTTTGCTCTTGAATGACTTTAAAGCATTCCTTATTTCAGATATTGTAGCCAAACCATTTTCCGCTAAGCCAGTTTTAAGCAAAATGCCTTTTATTTTTGAATCATTTTCAGCGTTTTTGATAATATTTAGTAAATCTTCTAACCCAATTTGTTGATTGGCATTTACACCAGCAAACAAATCGCCAAAATTTTCTTGACTTCTCTCAGAAATTGGGTAATCTATGTTCAGTTCTAATATTGAATTTTCGCTTACCTTTGTTTCGTTTTTTGTCATCGAGCTACTAATTCCAATGAATGTTATAACCAAAACGATGCCTAATATAAAAAAAGAAATTAATATTCCAATAATGGTTGCGAAAGTATATTTTAAAAAAGATTTCATTTAATTTGAATTAACTGCAAAACTAAATTTTATAGTTTAGCTTAAAACATAATATCGATTAAAGTACTTTTTTAATGATAAACACTAACATACTAAAACTCTTTAAAAAGTTTCAATTAAAAAACGCAAAGAAATTTGTTTAGTTGTTAAATTGTATTACTTTTGCAAACCTAAAAATAAAAATAATTTTTCAAATGAAACAAGATATTCATCCTTCAAGTTATCGCTTCGTAATTTTCAAAGACCTTTCTAGCGATTATTCATTTTTAACGCGCAGTTGTGTGCATACCAAAGAAACCATGAAATGGGAAGACGGTAAAGATTATCCTCTATACAAATTAGAGATTTCTGACAAGAGCCATCCCTTTTTTACAGGAAAACAAACCCTTGTTGATACTGCTGGGAGAATCGAAAAATTCAAAAAGAGATACGAAAGAAAGTAATTTCGACAAATTTATACAAAAGCATCCACTAAAATGGGTGCTTTTTTTGTTTGCCCAAATTCTCTACAAGACACATAAAACATAGGTTTTTGGCGTATTTTTAAGCGTAGTCAAAAAAAAAATACAGTTTTTGAAAAAAAAATTTGTTAAAGTGTTATCAAAACCCCTACTTTTGTGAATTGATATTGAACCCTGAATGAAAATAAAATTACTAAATGCCACATTAACAGGACTTGTTATTATAAGTGCTTACACAGCCAAAGCCCAACAAGACCCATACACAACGCATTATGCTTTTAACAGAATGCTATATAACCCTGCTGTTGCTGGGGCTGGGGATAAATTTTGCTTTACAGCTTTGTCCCATCATCAGTACCTTGGATACGAAGACAGAACTCCGGAATTTTGGCCTCAAACACCTGGCGATAATGCAAGGCCTCTTGCTGTAAGAAGTGTAGGCCCTAAAACGCAAATGTTCTCGGCCTCTGCGCCTATTACCAAATATGGTGGTTTGGGAATCGGTTTTATCAATGATAGATTGGCATACGAAACAAGTACACATATAAAAATTGATGCTGCAGGAAGATTGCCTTTAAGTAACGGAGCAACAATTGCCGTTGGTTTGGAGGTTAATTTTTTGAGAAAAGGATTAGATGGCGCGCTTCTAAAACCTTTGGTTTCTAATGACCCATCTATACCAAATAGAAATGTCGGTGAATCCCATCCAATTTTTGGAACAGGTTTGTATTATACAGACCCAATGGCAAATTCAACTAAATATAAAAACCTTTGGGTGGGCTTTTCTATTCTAAACCTCAATTCACCTTCTTATACTTTCGGACCGCAAGCAACATCTTTTTCTGTTCCCGTAAAACATTACTATTTAATGGGAGGTATTACAATTCAAGATTTTTTAGGCAATCCAGACCTTCAGTTTCATCCATCGTTTATGTTTAAAAGAGCTGGCGTAAATCAAATTGATTTAACAGGTTTAGTAGAATATCAAAAGAAACTTTGGGGAGGTTTGGCTTATCGTTCAACGGCAGATGCAATCTCGGTAATGCTTGGTTATTCTGGGTTTAAAAAAACTTTCGAAGGTCTGCGTATTGGATACTCTTATGATTTAACCTTGACACGAATTCTATCTGTTTCATCTGGAACACATGAAATTCAGTTAAATTATTGCTTTGCCTTTAAATATACACCACCTGAAAAAGTGCCTTTGGTTACGCCACCATTCATGCACAGAGATTCTGATTAATTTTTTTTTCAATATCAACACAATATTCCAGAAATAAATTAGTTATATAATTAAATTGCAATTGTATTTATCATAAATATTATTACTTTTGCAAATTGACTCAGCACACACACACACACACACACACACACACACACAACAAACAACACAATAATCAAAATGAAGAAACAAATGGATTTAGTTATCAGCAAGCTGATAACCAAAAACAAAAGTAAAGCGAGTGTAAAGAAAAACAATTTGATAAGATTATCTTTCGTTTTAGCTTTGTTCACTTTTATCGGATGTGGGCCTTCAAATACCCGTGATTTAACAGGGGTGTTAGGTCGCCAAGTCTGGTTTCACCCGCAACCTTATGGAACGGTTTATATTCCTTCTGGAACCTTTCACACAGGTCAATCCGATCAGGATGTATTTCAATCATTCATTGCACCAAACAAACAAATTAGCGTTGTAGCTTTTTGGATGGATGAAACAGAAATTACGAACAACGAATACCGTCAGTTTGTTGATTTTGTTACCGATTCCATTAAAAGAGTGATGGCAGGAGACGAAACTTTGTTTACGGCCTTTCCTGATGATTATACCGGCAATCAAGATTTAAACAATGGCATGGGTTTTATTAATTATGAAGCGAGTGTTGATTGGGAAAAGTATAAAGATGAGTTAGATGCATTATATTATGGTGCAGATGAAAGATTCCGTGGAAAAAAACAAATTGATGTTAACCAATTGAATTATGAATACCAATGGTTTGATTTTCAATTTGCCGCAAACGATCCTGAAAACCAAGATAGATATAAAGAAGGTCGTGTAAAAAACAGAAGAAAATACATCAAAACTGAAAAAACTTTGGTGTATCCAGACACTTTGTGTTGGGTAAGAGATTTTACATATTCATACAACGATCCTCAAACCCGTCATTATTTTAACCATGTTAAATATGATGATTATCCAGTGGTTGGCGTAAATTGGCACCAGGCAAATGCTTTTGCAGCTTGGAGAACAATCTATAAAAATGCTTATTGGGAAGAGTTAGGCGATGCAATAACAGAAGATTTTAGACTACCAACAGAATATGAGTGGGAGTGGGCGGCAAGAGGAACAAGAAATGCAAGTCCTTACCCTTGGGGTGGTCCATATACTAGAAATAGTAAAGGTTGTATGTTAGCCAATTTTAAACCATTGAGAGGTAATTATGGGGCAGATGGTGGCATGTATCCTGTGCGTGCAGATTCTTATTTTCCTAATGATTATGGATTATACAACATGGCGGGAAATGTTTCAGAGTGGACAATAAATGCTTGGAGCGAGCAATCAAATATGTTTACCCATGATTTGAATCCTGATTATAGAATATCGGTTCCTGAAACAGGTTCAGTTGCAGCTTCAACTACTATTTCATTAAAAAGAAAAGTAATTAGGGGAGGAAGTTGGAAAGATGTGGCGTACTTTATTCAAAATGGAAGTAGAACTTATGAATACCAAGACACTTGCAAAAGTTATGTAGGGTTTAGATGTATTCAAAATTACATAGGCAGATCAAACAAAGACAAAAAATAATCAAAAATAACAAATAACAATTAAACAATTAAACAATTAAAAAACAAACAACAATCAAACAATTATGAGCAGTAACAGTATTTTCGAAAGTAAAGGATTTAAAAAAACAATGGCCTATGTTTATGGATGGGGCGCAGCAGTAGTTATCATTGGCGCATTATTCAAAATTATGCACTGGCCTGGTGCAGATGGAATGTTAATCGCAGGTTTAGGAACAGAAGCTTTGATTTTCTTCATTTCAGTTTTTGAGCCCATTCATGCGGAATATGATTGGACATTGGTTTACCCAGAATTAGCTGGAGTAGAGCCAACTGAAAAAAAACCTAAAGCAGTTTCAGTTTCTCAACAATTGGATAAAATGTTAGCAGATGCTAAAGTTGGACCAGAGTTGATTGGAAGTTTAGGAACAGGTTTGAAATCTTTGAGTGACAATGTTAAAGACATGTCTTCTTTGAGTAGTGCAACAGTTGCAACCAACGAATACACTTCTAACATTTCTAAAGCTTCTAAAGCAATCGAATCAATTGGAGTGTCTTCTATAGAAATTAGTTCTTCAATGACAAATTTTGCTGGCGGTCTTAGTTCTATGGTAAATACTTTATCATCTACAGCAACTGACAGCGTAGAGTTTAAAGAAAACATCAATAAATTAAACAAAAACTTAGGTAATTTAAACTCAGTTTATGGTAATATGTTGAGTGCAATGGGTGGAGCGACTTCAAGATAATTTTCACTCAATATTAATTTAAAATAAAAAAGTACTAAAATGGCAAGTGGAAAATTATCCCCAAGGCAGAAAATGATCAACATGATGTATCTCGTGTTGATTGCTTTACTAGCCCTAAACGTATCGAAAGATATCTTAAAAGCATTTCACATGTTTGATATGTCTTTTGTAAATGCAAATAAAAATACAGATGCAAAAAATGATGCAACAATGAATATTTTTAGAGCTAACATGGAAGACGATGCCAAAAAAGCAAAGACTAAACCAGTGTATGACAAAGCTTTAGAAATTCAAAAAATTTCAAAAGAATTTAATGATTATGTTGCTAACATTAAAGCAGAAATTATTAAAAACGCTAATGGAAGAAAAGGCCCTTCTGATGAAGAAAAGAAAAATGGAGTTACCATTGATCAAACTGAATTACAAATGCCTGATAATATGGAGAAACATGCAAATTATTTCATGCCAAAAGGTGGAAATAATGGCATTAAGCTAAAAGATAAAATCAATGAAACTAGAGTGAAAATGCTTAAAGTTTTAGATGATGTTAGAGAGGGTAAGGATTTTGCAAAAGGTGTTGAGAAAACCTCTCAGCTTAAAGCTGAAGACCCAGCTAAAGAAGGTTTGTCTCAAAAAACTTGGGTGAGTTCTTATTTAGAACATGCGCCATTAGCTGGTGTTGTAACTCTTTTAACTAAAACTCAAAATGATGCTAAATCTTTAGAGTCTGAAATTTTAACTTTCTTATCTACTCGTATTGATGCTGCAACAGTAAAATTCAATGCTCAATTAGCTTTAATTTTACCTGAAGGCGGAACAAACATTATTAGTGGAGGTACTTTAAAAGCAAAAGTGGCTTTGGCTGCTTATGATAAAACAACTCAAGCAAATATGATGGTGAACGGAAGCCCTATTAAAGTTGAAGGTGGTTTAGGAATTATAAGCATGAATGTCAGCACTTTAGGTTCTTCTAAATTAACTGCAAAAATTGAATCAATTGATCCTGAAACAGGTAACCCAATTTGGTTGGATGCTGTACCTTTGGAATATACAGTTTACAAACCTTTTGCAACTATTTCTGCCGATGCAATGAATGTTTTATATATTGGATTGGATAACCCAATGACAATCTCTGTTCCTGGAGTAACTCCTTCAAATACCAGTGTTTCCGCTGGTGCTGGATTAACACTTTCAAAAACAGGGGATGGTAAATATAAAGCAACTGTGGCTGCTGGAAATAGAGAAACAACTATTTCAGTAAGTGCTAAAATGCCCGATGGAACAACAAAAGCGATGGGTTCTATGAAATTTAGAATTAAACAAGTGCCAAAACCTGAAGCAATGCTTGGGAATTTGTCTTCTGGCGCTCAGCCTAAAGAAATTATTATGGCTCAAGGTTTCCTAAACGCTGTAATGTCTGGTTTTGTTTATGAAGATGTTAGATATGCCATCACTAGATATAAAGTTATATTAGCTTCCAAAAAAGAAGGTATGCGTGAAGCATCTGGTTCTGGAAATAATTTAGCAGCAATTAAAGGTTTAATTGGCAATGCTAAAAAAGGAGATATCTTGGTAATAGAAAGTATTTATGCTAGAGGTCCTGGAGGTGAGCGTCTCTTAAATCCGCTTACATTTACAATTCAATAAAAAAGAAATATGAAAAATATAGTTTTAATATGTACTCTGTTTACAGCTAGTTTGGGGTTTTCTCAAGTAGATTATTCAGAATTAATTACAAGTGGCGAGCACAACAGTTATGTTAAAACCGCTGTTAGAGAAAGACCTGTTATTGCTTATCCTTATCTAAGAGAAGCTGATGTTAAGTTTTCTAGACGGGTGATCAGATGTATTGATGTTCGTCAAAAAATGAACAAACAACTTGAATGGCCTAGAAATCCTTTGAACAAGTTTTTCTATGATAAATTGTCAATTGGATATGAAAATGGCGGAATCAGAGCTTATACAAACGATTCATTACAATCAATTTATACAGCTGAACAATTTGTTATGAGAGGTGGCACTGAAAGACCCTATTTTGTTCAAACAAATCCTGATGATCCTGAAGAAGGTTATGATTCTATTATTGTTATCCCTTACAAATGGACTGATATTAAAAAATACTATGTTCTTGAAGATTGGATTTTTGATTATAAATACTCTGTTTTTAAACCAAGAATACTTGCAATTGCGCCAATTTTTGCACCTACTGTTGGTGGAGTTGCTTTTGGAGAACAAGCTTTATGTTGGATGAAAATGGACGAAATTCGCCCAATGCTTGTAAACTTAGAGATGTTTAACAGATACAACGATGCAGCAAGATTAAGCTATGATGATTTCTTTCAAATGAGAATTTTTGATAGCTATATTGTTTATGAATCGAATATGTATGACAACTATCTTAGTCGGTATCAAGAGTTTTCTGAAGACACTTATGCAACGCTGCTAAAGGGTGAAGAAATTAAAAACGATTTGTTTATCTTTGAACATGATTTGTGGCAGTATTAAAATATAATAACTAACAAAAAAAGTCTCAATATTTAAAAGTATTGAGGCTTTTTTTTGTACTATGATTTTTGTTATTATTTAATCTACAAAGATTATCTTTGCGGTTCAATATGTCTAAAGTTAGAGTAAGATTTGCCCCTAGTCCCACAGGTCCATTGCACATTGGTGGTGTGCGTACAGCATTGTTCAATTATCTTTTTGCTAAACAAAACGGTGGAGACATGATTTTAAGAATAGAAGACACCGACCAAGCCCGTTTTGTACCTGGAGCAGAGCAGTATATTGTAGATTCTTTAAACTGGGTTGGTATAAAATTTGATGAAGGTACACATATTGGTGGGCCTTACGCGCCTTATAGACAAAGCGACAGAAAGGCTATTTATAGACAATATGCAGATCAATTAATTAACTCAGGACATGCATACTATGCTTTTGATTCGACAGAAGACTTGGATGAAATGCGTGAAAAATTAAAAGCAGGTGGAATGTCGCCACAATATGATTCTATCAGCAGAATGAATATGAATAATTCATTAACACTTTCTGATGATGATGTTAAAGCTAAATTGGAAGCAGGTGAGCCTTATGTAATTCGATTGAAATTGCCAAGAAAAGAAGAGGTTCGTTTTCATGATTTGATAAGAGGATGGGTTGTGGTTCAAACAAGCGCCATGGATGATAAAGTTTTATTTAAGAGTGATGGAATGCCGACTTATCATTTGGCAAATGTTGTAGATGATTACATGATGAAAATAACCCATGTTATTAGAGGTGAAGAGTGGTTGCCTTCTGCGCCACTTCATGTTAAGTTATATGAATATTTAGGTTGGGCTGATTCGATGCCTAAGTTTGCGCACTTGCCTTTGATTTTAAAACCCGATGGCAATGGTAAATTAAGCAAAAGAGATGGTGATAGACTTGGTTTCCCTGTTTTTCCTTTGCAATGGACTGATCTTGTAACCAAAGAAATTAGCAGTGGTTATAAAGAAAAAGGATATGAACCTGAAGGTGTTTTAAATATGTTAGCTTTGCTTGGTTGGCACACATCAGACAATAGAGAAATTTTTAGTCTTGATGAGCTTATTCAATTGTTCTCTATTGAAAAAATTAGTAAAAATGGCGCTAAGTTTGATCCTGAAAAAGCAAAATGGTTTAATCACCAACAATTAATTTTAAAAGACAATGATGTGTTGGCAAAAGATGTTTTAGAGCAATTAGAAGCCAAAGGCGTAAAAACTAATTTAGAATATGTAACTAAAGTTGTTGCATTAATTAAAGAGAAAGTTGGTTTTAAATATGAATTGATCGAGAAAAGCGATTACTTTTTTAATTTGCCTAAATCTTATGACCCGCAAGTTATTGCTAAAAAATGGAATGATGTTTCAGTAGCTTATTTGAACGATTTTTCAAATGCGTTAGCAAGGGCACAAGTTTCTAAATCTACCGATATAGAACATTTTTTTAAAACATTGGCTAATGAAAAAGGGGTAAACCCAGGTGCTGTCATGCAGCCCTTGCGAGTTGCAATTACAGGTGAAGGAGGTGGGCCACCATTGTTTGAAATCATTGAGTTATTGGGTGTAGAAAATACAATTGCAAGAATACAAGCTGCCATAAAATTAAATCCATTGTCTATTTAAACATTGATGCGCTCTAAAATTTCAGTCTTTTTTATTCTTTTATTTCTGACATCATGCAGAATTGTAACTTTTGACAAACTGCCTGGAACCGTTTTGCCTTCATTTCCTAAAACTATGCAAGGCCGTTATTTGGAGGTTATTAAAAATAATGGCGTGAAGGATTCTCAAATTATTACGATTAATGAAAAAGCAATTTATTCTAATAAGTATTTAAGCAAACAACTCATTAATATATATGATAGCAGTTATGTTATTAGTCAACTCAATGAATTTTATTTTGTAAATATTCCTGTTTCTGACTCTTCTATGTTTTCAAAATGGATGGTATTACCATTTCAGTTCGACAAGAAATATTTGTATATTTATGAGTATGAATTAAATAAAAAAACGATTAGAAGATTGAACCGCTTCGGTATTAAGAATATTCATAATAGCGAAAATTATTTTAAAATGAATGATATTGCATTAGAAAAATATAGCAAAAAATATTGTAAAAAGAGGAAAGCTAAAAAATTTAAAAGAATTAATTAAAAATGAACACAAACAGACCGATAAGAGTTTTGGTTGCAAAAGTTGGACTAGATGGCCATGACAGAGGCGCAAAAGTTATAGCCAGTTCTTTGCGTGATGCTGGAATGGAGGTTATTTACACAGGACTAAGGCAAACGCCCGAAATGGTAGTTAATACTGCATTGCAAGAGGATGTTGATGTTATTGGAATTAGTATTTTGTCTGGAGCGCACAACACCGTTTTTCCTAAAGTGATAGATTTTTTGAAAGCAAAGGAAATGAAAGATGTTTTATTAATTGGTGGAGGCATTATTCCTGATGAGGACATGGACACTCTAAATGAACAAGGTGTTGCAAAATTGTTTCCTCCAGGCACTAATACGGCCGAAATTATTTCTTATATCAAAACATGGGTAGCCGAAAATCGTAGTTTTTAAATCAACTTTTTAACAAATAAACATAAAGTAATTAAATAATAAATGAATATGAAAGAAGTATATATCGTATCGGCAGTTAGAACTGCAATAGGAAGTTTTATGGGCAGTTTATCTACTGTTCCTGCTCCTAAAATTGGTGCTGCTGCAATTAAAGGCGCATTAGAAAAAATTAATTTGAGTCCAAACGAAGTGGAAGAAATTTATTTTGGCTCAGTTTTACAAGCAGGATTGGGACAAGCTCCAGCAAGACAAGCCGCAAAATTTGCAGGATTACCAAACACAGTGCAAGCAACTACCGTAAATAAAGTTTGTGCGAGCGGCATGAAATCTATTTCATTAGCGGCACAGCAAATTATGACCGGCATGGCAGATGTTGTTATTGCAGGAGGCATGGAAAATATGAGTCTTGTTCCTCATTACATGATGGGCAGCAGGGTTGGTTATAAATTTGGAAATGCAACAATTACAGATGGTTTAACCAATGACGGTTTGCTTGATGTTTATAATCAACAAGTGATGGGATATTGTGCTGATTTATGTGCTACGGAATATAAAATATCTAGAGAAACACAAGATGCTTTTGCAATAAACTCATATAAAACTTCGGCTAAATCATGGGAGGATGGAAAATTTAATGAAGAAGTGGTGCCAGTTGAGATTGTTGACAGAAAAGGCGGTGTAACTATTTTTAATCACGATGAAGAGTATAAAAATGTAAAATTTGATAAAATTACTGGATTAAAACCTGCTTTTAGCAAAGATGGCACTGTAACAGCGGCCAATGCAAGTACGCTTAATGATGGTGCGGCTGCATTAATTCTAATGAGTAAAGAAAAAATGGAAGCTTTGGGCTTAAAACCAATTGCTAAAATTAGAGGATTTGCAGATGCAGAACACGAGCCAGAGTGGTTTACAACGGCACCAAGCAAAGCAATGCCAAAAGCAGCAAAAAATGCAGGTGTTGAGTTGTCTGAGATAGATTTTTTTGAATTTAATGAGGCATTTTCGGTGGTCGGTTTGGTAAACTATCAAATTTTGAATATTGCAGCTGATAAAGTGAATGTTAATGGTGGAGCTGTTTCTTTGGGACACCCTTTGGGAGCAAGTGGCGCAAGAATCATTGTTACTCTTATTAATGTTTTGAAACAAAACAATGGAAAACTTGGTGGTGCAGCCATTTGCAATGGTGGAGGCGGAGCAAGCGCAATGGTCATTGAGCTAATTTAAAGTTAAAACACAATTTTTGGCATAATTTTTCATTATGTAATTGTATGATAGTCTTAAAAAAGTATTTCTTTGTAATTGGTGTTTTGTTTTTTATTAATAATACTAAAGCACAGGAAAGCAGTGTTTACTTAAAAAATATTACGGACAGTATTCGATTTAGCAAGATTGAAACCAATCGGTTTTTATATAATGATACCTTCAAAAGGGTATTAAATTCAGAATTAATTGCAGATAATGCGTTTGATTATTCTTGGGATTCTATAAAAAACACAGTTTCTGTTTTAGAATCTGCAGATAAAAAACTAAAAGTAATTACTTGGGTTGTATTAACGGATAAACAAGAGTATTACAATTATGGTTTGGTATTATATAAAAAAAAATCTAGTAGCCCATTTTATTTTTATTGGTTATCATCAAAGAAATTGGAAAAAATAGATCCTTTGTATGAAGATTTAACTGCTGATTTGTGGCAAGGCGCTTTGTATTATCAAATACATGATTTTAAAAGAAAAAAACAAAATTACTACTGTGTGGTTGGTTTTGATGGGGCCGATAAAAATAAAAATCTAAAAATAATTGATGTTTTATGGGTTGATAAAAGCAATGAATTGCATATAGGAGCACCGGTTTTTTATTCCAATAAAAATGATTTTACGCCACAATATAGAGTTGTTTTTGAATATGCAGACCAGTCTGTGATGCTTTTGCGTTTTGAAAAAGAGTTAAATGTTATCGCTTTTTCTAATATAAATCCAAGCAACAGAGAGAAGTTGGGAAACTATTCTTATTATATTCCTGATGGGAGAATAGACTTTTATTTAAAAAACAAAAAAGGAAAATGGATAAGGCATGAAGATTTTGAAGAATGGGACAAAAAAAATAAGAGAATAAAAAAAGAAGATGAAACAAACAATTAAAATACTTTCTTTGGTAGCAATATTCATTGTTAATATTTCCGCAACCAAAGAATATTCTTTTAAAATAGCAAAAGTGAAATATAAGGGTGGTGGGGATTGGTATGCCAATAAAACCGCTTTGCCAAACTTGATAAATTTTTGTAATAAGAATCTAAAAACAAATATAAATCCTGAGGAAGCAATTGTGGAAGTAGGTTCTCCTGAAATTTTCAATTACCCTTTTGTATATTTAACGGGGCATGGCAATATCGTTTTTTCTGACAATGAAGCTACAAATCTAAGAAAATATCTTGAATCTGGTGGTTTTTTGCACATTGACGATAATTATGGACTAAAACAATTTATTGTTCCGCAGATGAAAAAGGTGTTTCCAGAACTTGATTTTATCGAATTGCCTTTTAATCATCCCTTGTATAGACAAGCCTTTTTGTTTAATAGTGGGTTGCCAAAAATACACGAACATGATGGAAAACCAGCTCAAGGCTTTGGTTTAATTTTAAACGGAAAACTAGTTTGTTTTTTTTCATACGAATCTGACTTAGGCAATGGTTGGGAGTATGCCTCTGTTCACAATGATCCAGAGGAAAAAAGACAATTGGCTTTAAAAATGGGCGCCAATCTTATTCAATATGCCTTTAATAGATAATGAAAAAAAAATTGATAGTTATTTATAATCCGTTCTCTGGAGGAAATAAGTCAATAAATTTAAAAGAGATTTTTTCTAAAAATATTAATCAACATGCTTTTGATTATGAAATATGGCCAACTGAAAATGCCAATGATTTACAATTATTTGTTGATAAAGCAATTGCCATCAAGCCTGATATTGTTGTTGCGGCAGGTGGCGATGGCACAATTAATCAAATTGCAGAAAAATTAAAGAACACTGATATTGCTTTGGGTTTCATTCCATTGGGTTCGGGCAATGGCTTGGCTCGACATTTTAAAATTCCATTAAATATTGAATTGGCCATTCAATCATTGGATAAATTAAAAATAAAAGATATCGATACTATTTGGTTAAATAATCATTGTATTGTGAATGTTGGCGGTGTTGGTTTTGATGCGCATGTAAGCAGCCAATTTGCCAATTTGGTTAATCGGGGTTTTTGGGGTTATTTTAAATTAATTATCAATAATTTTTGGTATAAAAGACAATTTTACGAATTGTTTATGGATGAAAAACTTGTTTGGAGTGGCAAAGCTTTTATGATAAATATTGCAAATGCAACCCAATGGGGAAATAACATCATTGTGCATAAGGGTGCACTGCCCGATGATGGTTTAATTAATATTTTGATTCTAAAGCGATTTGAGTTTTTTCAATTGCCCGTATTAGTCAATCAATTGTTGAAAGGTACTTTGTACAAAAATAAAAATACAATTACATTTGTAGGCACTAAGTTTTTGTTGAAAAGAGAAAAGGAGGCTTTTGTTCATGTTGATGGAGAGCCAATTAGCTTGGGAAAAGAAATAAATATAAAAATTGAGCCTTTAAGTTTAAAAATATTAAGCAATGAGTAAAAAAAGTAAAATTAATTATGACGGAATGGTTTTTAGTACCAATCATGATTTTGAGTTTGAATCAAAAGAACTAGCGACACAATTAACTTTGCCTGCTCAACAACAAAAGTTGAACATTAGGTTAGAAACCAAACAAAGAGGCGGAAAAAAAGCGACTTTAATAAAAGGATTTGTTGGCACATTGTCTGACTTGGAGGCACTTGCAAAAAAAATTAAATCACATTGTGGCGTTGGCGGCAGTGTTTCCGAATTTGAAATTCTAATTCAAGGCGACATGACTCAAAAAGTAAAGTTGTTTTTGCAAAAAGAAGGGTATAAAACTAACAATATATAATTCAGAATTGATTTTATAATATGACCACAGCAAAAAAAGGCATTGCTTCTATTTTTATTTCTAAAGTTTTAGTAGGATTTTTGGGTTTGGCTATGGTTGTAATTGTTTCGCAATACTATGGCGCAGAGGGTAGGGGGCAAATTAGTCTTTTTTTGTCTTCCGTTGCTTTCTTACAAGTGTTCATGGACTTTGGGAACAACACTTCTTTAATAAATTTTTCTTACCATTATTCCAATAGGAATTTATGGAAAACTGCCTTTATTTGGGTTTTTGCTATTGGGATTTTGGCACAGGTTTCAATTTTGTTTTTTCCCCATATTGTATGGATTTATTGGGTGCCAATAGCAGCTTTTCTTTTTTCAGTTATTAATTTAAATAACCTGCTTTTTATGGGAAATAGATTGGTTCATTCTCGTAATTTTTTCAATGTTTTATTTCCGACTTTGCTACTTTTCTTTTTTTTAATAATAAATAGTAATTCCGTTGATATTAGAAATTATTTGTTTGCGCTTTTTACTAGTTTATTCATTGTTGTTTTAGCTTCTGTTTTATACTTGTATCTAAAAGTTTTAAAAAATGAGAGCACGCCTTTTCAGTTTCAATCAATTGTATTGAAACAAGGCTTTTGGGTGCAGTTAGGTCAAGGCGTTCAGTTTTTAAATTATAGAGTTGTATTTTTTATTATTGCTTATTATTTAGGACAGTCTGAATTAGGAGTATTTAATAACGCCCTTGTTTTGGGAGAATCTATATGGATTTTAGGCCATAGTTTAGGCCAAATATTGCATATAAAAATTTTGAATTCTAGCAATGAATTAGAAAATAGAAAAACCACTCAAAAGTGGCTATTCATTAATTTAGGAGGCACTTTGATTATGTGCTTTGTCCTGAATATTATTCCAAATTCGTTTTGGATTATGCTGTTTTCTAAAGATTTTTCAAGTATGAAAGTTTTGTTTCCCTATTTAAGTTTGGGGATTGTGTTTTTTAGTGTTTCAAATATATTGAACCATTTTTTTCATGCTAAAAATCAATTTAAACTAATATTAAGCATCAATTTTGTAGGATTGGTTTGCGGCTTGATAATGATGTTTTTGTTAATGCCTGAATTTAAACTTATTGGTGCGGCATTGTCATGGAGCTTTGGATTATTTATTCCAATGCTCATCTATATTTATTGGTTTATTAAAAAAAGAGTTTGATTTATTTAATCAATTCTTTCATTTTATCCTCAAGGTCTAACTCACTTCCGGGTGTATAGCCATTGTGCACATAAACAATTTCGCCTGCTGCATTTATCAAAATTACTTGTGGAGGATTATTGACATTCATTGCGCGAGCAAGGTCTTTGTTCTCATCTGTTAAAATTAAATATGGCCATCCTTTACCATTTACAAATGGTTTTACTTTAGAAATGTTTCTTGAGTCATCAATGGTTACTGCTATTAATTCGCAACCATATTTTGCTTGCCAATCTTCATATATATCCAAAATATTGTCTAATTCTTTGATGCAAGGGCCACACCATGTTGCCCAGAAAGCAATAATTGTTATTTTCCCTGTTTTACCAAAATCTTGAATATTGACTTTAGAGCCATCTAGTTTTTTTACCTCAATTGAAGGCAATTGTTGTTTTACTTTTGTGCTATCATTTGCTTTTGCTATGTTAGAAAAAATGATGAGCGAAACTATTAATGCAAAATATTTCATATACTTTATAATGTTACAATCTTTGTGCCAAAATTAATGTTTTTATTGGCAACCGCAAGGTTTATAATTTCTTATTCTTCCTTTTTTATCTCTTGTTTCTATCACTTCGCCTTTTTGGTTATATACAGAGTAGGTTTTTAAAACGCCATTTTTATAAGTTTCTTTTTTAACAACTTTGTTGTTTTGAAAACATTTCCAAACGCCATCTTTATTGCCATTGATTGTTTTTCCTTCACAAATAATAGAACTGTCCTGTGTATTCGCAAATGTATTTTGAATGCAAAATAAACTTAGAGTAAGGATTAGTAGTTTCATTTGACAGTAGATTTTCAACAATTTAGCAATATATCCTTAACTAATTGTTCCCTTTAGATTTAGGCTTATGATACTTCGCTTTAATAATTCTTTTGTAAGAACCTCCTAAATTGACTTTGCTGTTTTTTGCACTTTTTTCTTGAAATGCGCTGCCTTTAACAATCTTTTTTCTCACAGATTTCAAATAATCTACCTCAGGTTTTTTTGGAATTTCTTCGTCCAATAGCAACTTGGAAATTTTTACACCCTTCGGCATCTCAATCATAGGAATTGAAATTTTCATCAATTTTTCTATTTCAATTTGAAAGACTTTTTCTTCAGGTGTGATAAAAGTGATAGATTCTCCACTCATATCCGCTCTGCCTGTTCTTCCAATTCTATGAATATAATCTTCTGGTTCAAAAGGAATATCAAAATTTATGACATGACTAATATTTTGAATGTCTAAACCACGCGCTAAAATATCTGTTGAAATTAAAATCCTAATTGTATTTTTATCAAAGGCATTAACGGTGTTAATTCTTATATTTTGCGTTTTGTTTGAGTGCATTACTCCAATTTGTTCAGAGTAATTTTCTTTTATTTGTTCAAAAACCATGTCAGCCATTCTTTTACTTCTAACAAAAACTAAAACTTTTTTAAATTTTTCTGCTTGGCTTAAAAAATGATTGAGCAAATTAATTTTGGTATGATAGTTTGGCACTACAAAACCTTGCTGTTCTATACTCAAAAGTGGCGTACCTGATGCGGCAACTTCTGCCAACTCAGGTTGGTTAAAGAATATTTGGATGATGTTATTAATATCTTCGGATATGGTTGCAGAGAACAATAAATTTTGGCGTTTCTTTGGTAATAAATCCAAAACAGAAACCAATTGTGAGCGAAATCCAAGGGCTAACATTTCGTCCATTTCGTCAATCACTAGTTTTTGAATTGATTTTAATCTTAAAACACCATTTAAAATCATGTCTAATAATCGTCCGGGGGTAGCAACTAAAATATCCGTTCCTTGAAAAATTTCGTTTTTTTGCGCACTAATGTTTGCTCCGCCATAAATCCCCGTACTTCTTAAATTCACATAAGTGGTCAGTTTTTTTATTTCATCGCAAACTTGAATCACCAATTCTCTTGTCGGCACTAAAATTAAAACCCTTGGAGTTACTTGTTTAGAGAATTTTAATTGATTGATTATTGGCAATAAATAAGCAAAAGTTTTTCCTGTGCCTGTTTGTGCAATGCCAACAACATCTTTTCCAGACATTATTTTCGGGAATATAAGCGATTGAATAGGAGTGGGGTTGTCAAAACCTAAATCATTTAAAGCATTTAGCAACTGTTTGTTGATATTTAATTCATTGAAATTCACTTAATGCAAAGATAAGTATTTATAGCAATTGAAAGATTAGTTTTTTTCAAACTAAAAGTAGTGCAAGGCTTATTTTAAAATTACCTGCTTTCTATCTTAAAATCGTCAACATTCCTTTTTTGTAATGAATTTTTCCATCAATTGATACAATTGCAATGTCATATAAATAATCCCCTTGCGGAACAAGCTCGCCTTTGTTTTTGCCATCCCAACCATCACTTGGATTGTTGGTTTGATAAATGAGTTCGCCCCAACGGTTAAATATTTTCATTGAGAATTTTTTAACTTTATTGTATCCAACGATGCCAAAGTTTTCGTTGTGTCCATCGCTATTTGGACTAAAAGCTGTTGGGAAAAAATATTTATTTGGAATGCTAAAAAAATATCTTTTACTAGTAATTCCTGTGCAATTATTGGTGTCTGTTACACTTAAGCTAACCGTTAAATGAGATGAATCTGTAAGATTTACAACATATTTATTATTGTTTGAATTGCCGTTAAATGGCGTTGAACTCCATGAACTAGCATTCTTTGGAATGTTAGTAATATCGATAAATTCAATGTTAATTCCTAAAGTCAAAGCAAATACATTGGTATCAATTGCGGGAACTGGATTTCCATAAATATTTACTCTGTTATTAAATGTTTGTGTAGTTATGCAATTGTTGTTATCCGTTGCTGTAATTATGATATTTTTTGAACCAATTTGGTTGCTAACAGTTGTAAATGGATTACCGTTTAAAAAAGGACTATTTCCCATTTTCCATTTATATACCAAGGTGTTGTCCAGGGAAGTGGCGATTAAAGTGATGGTGTCATTTTGACAATATTTTGATTTTCCATTAATATTAAAAACAGGATTGTTTAAAACGATTACTTCTCGAGTTAAACTATCTCTGCAACCTTTATTAGTTATTGTTTTTAACATAAATTGAGCTTTTCCGGCATTGGTTAAACTATGGTTTAAAACTTTAGAGTTTCCAATATTATTGTTTGGCAAAACCCACCACTCTCTTGAAAAAGTTGAGCCTCCATTGCTATTGTCAGTTAATTTAAAATCATTTATATCAAAACATTGAGCGGTATCGTCAATAGTGAATTTTGTTGAGGGACTAAAATTAACAATAATAGGTTTTGTGGTTGTGTCTTTGCAATTAAAATTTGAACTACTAATTAATCTAACATTAAAGTTTCCATCACTGTTGTATTGATGATTTACATCTTGTGTGTTGTCAATTTTGCCATCGCCAAGTGTCCAATTATATTTTAAAGTTCCATTTGTTATTGCAGTTTGATTAGTGAATGTAAACTGATTGTTTTTTAAACATTGCTCAAAATTATTGATAGAAAATCCACTTTTTGGGTTAGGAAAAATATTGATAGTTTTTATTAAACTATCTATGCAATTATTGTTTGTCTTTGTTACTAATTTTATATTAATTGCTCCTTCAGTAGCGTATTTTTTCAGTAAAGAATCTAAATTACTCATACTATTGTCGCCTAAGTTCCATTGATTTGTAACCGTTCCTGTTGTAATCTTTGTTTTGGAAACAAATTTAAAATTTTGTGCTTTAAAGCATTGAGAATCTTTGTTTATTGTAAAAAAGGCTTGCGGCATTTCAAATATAAAATTTGATTTTATAGCAGTGTCTTTGCAAAGTTTGTTACTTGTATTGATTAGCTCCACTTTGTATTTGCCAAAATTGATGTAATTGTTTGATGGCGATGTATTTACACTTGTATTATTGTCTCCAAAATTCCATTCATGTTGTAATGTTCCCGTTGAAATAGATGAGTTGTTGGTAAATAGAAATTGGTTGCCTTTTAAACATTGGGTGCTATCATTTATATTGAAATCGGACATTGGCGATGGGTTTAATAGGATCATTTTTATAACACTGTCTTTGCAATTATTGCTTGTGTTTACAACTAGTTTTATAGAATAATTATAATTGAAAGTGTTGTATTTCTTTGCCAATGGGTCTTTCAATAAGCTGGTTGTTCCGTCTCCAAAATTCCATAAATAACCTATTGTGCCGCTAGAAATACTGCTAATATTGTTTATGGAAAATAAATTTTCATTAAAACATTGCGTGTCTTTATTTAATGTAAAATTAGGAACTGCATTTTCAAATATTTGTATGTTTTTGGAAATGGAATCCATACATGAAAATGCACTTTCCGATATTAATTTAACACTGTGTTGTGCAAATATTGAATATGTTTTTATACTCGGATTTTGAATGTTTGAAATTCCGCTATCTCCAAAACTCCAACGGTGGGAGAGGCTTCCGTGTAAAATAGTAGATTGGTTTATAAAAGAAAATTGGTTGCCTTTTAAACATTGTGCATTGTTATTAATACTAAAATTTACAGTTGGTTTTGGGTGAACCAAAATTTCTTGTGAAATAGTATCAGCACAAAATATATTTTTTGCAATCAATTCATATTTCCCACTATCGTTTAATGAAACTAAATTTTTTAATAGACTTAATTCTATAGAATCATTAATTTTATTATTTTTGAAATACCATTGATAACTTGCATTTGCAGAATTTGATTCAAGTGCTTTTAATGAAAATGATTCATTTAAACACAAAGAACTGTCTCCATTATAGAAACTTAAACTTAGATTGGGAACAGCATGAATTAGAACAAAACTATCAATCTTTTTTTCAAAACCATCAATCGTCAGTTTTATGTTTTTGTGTCCTGGGTTTGAAAACGAAACGCTATGCGGACCAATTCCGCTAATTATTTGTGGGTTAGCATCTGTGCCAAAATCCCAATTATATAAAAATCCGGTGGTTTCTGTGCTGTCTTTAAAAACGATTTTTTCATTTTCGCAAGCATTTTTTTTGTTGACAACAAATGCTGGCCAAATACTATCCTCAACAATTATTCCGTAATCTTCTGTTTGTCCGTAACTTAAATTAGAACATGGATTTGTTCCTATTGCGTTGAAATCACTTCTAATTCTAAATCTCAGAATTTTATTAATGGTTGCACTCAATGGAATAAAAATTGAGTCAGAATGATTAATCAAAGCCGCAGCTGGTTGAAAAACCAATTCGCCTGAATCTGTCATATCAGCATTATTGTTAAAATCGATAAATGCTTTTACTTGTTCGTTGTTAATTGTTCCCGTAGTTACCTTTAAAAGATATTTTTTGCCTCTTTTAACCCTAAAGATTTTGTTGCATGCATAATCAACAAATCCTCCATCAGCCCTTCTATCGTTTGAAATATTGGGTGTTCCATTAAATTCTGTTTTAAAAATACCCAATCCACTTACGTTAAAAGTTGTTGATGGAATGCAATTGGGACTTTTTATACTATCTCCAACTCTAATAATTATTGAGCTTGTATCAATTCCTACACAATTTTCAGCCATGAAATTTATTTTAAATATACCTTTTTGATTGAATTTTATACTTGGATTTTGGGTAAATGAATCAGACCCATTTACAAAGGTATAGTTTTTGGGCGATGCGTTCCATTTATAAACACCAGGCAAATTACAAGCTTCCCCTGTAAAATTAATAACATTCTGAATGCAAATCATTGAGTCAAATTGTGTAATTTCTGCAATTGGTTTGTAATTTCCATCTGGCATAACAGAACCAAACCAATTGCCTCGATTGTATGTAGAGGCATAAAGTATATGTTTTTTGCATTGGGTGCTTGGGTCGTAATACATTTCTATATCCGTGACTCTGACTGAATGCGGCATTCCTGAACTGTAAAATTTCCAAACATTAATTGTAGTATCAGCATACCATATTCCACCACCATTAGTCCCTACATAAATTCCTCTTTTGCTGCTTGAGGTATCTAATAAAATACAATTGACATTATGTGTTAAATTTGTAGCAACTTGCGTCCAATTTGTTCCTTTGTTTATAGAGCGATAAACCCTTGCACCAACACCAATATACACAACATTTTGATTTTTTGGGTCGGTTTCAATTGCATTAATGACTCCAGCAACGGGCTGAACAATAGTATTCCATGTTGGAGTGGCTGCGTTAACATCCTCACTTATAAAAAAAGTGCCATTGGAACGAGATGCATATAAAACATCTGAATTTGCGATATTACTTTCTATTTCTGTGAAGTTTGAAGCATTTGTTCCACCTAAATTATTTGATATCTTTGTCCATGTTGGAGGACTATTTCTAATGTTTGAACTTCTCCAAATATTTTTATAACCAATATACATAGTGCTTCCAAAACTTTCTCTCAATGTAATTGGAGTAACCCACCCTCCAGCTTCATTTATACCATTAACCCCATTTGCTGCAATTGTGGCTTGTGTATTAACATTGAAAATTCTAAAAACGCTGCCATAATACAATTCCCCATAGCTGTATCTGTTGTCCGTTTGGTCTATTTCACAATCCATGCCATCGCCCCCTCTCGTAGTGAACCATCCATTATTAAAATTGCCAGTTCCGTTATCTTGATAGCCATTAATTAAAATATCTTTTTTTGTTCTTGAGCAATCCATTTTATAAATTTGCGCTATGGCTAAACCGCTTTTTATTGGAATCCAAGTAACACCTTTGTTTCTTGAGAAATAAAGCCCACCGTCATTGGCTGCATAAATCTTATTGGTCAAAGGGCATCCTATAATTTCATGTTGGTCTGCATGAATAACACTTACCCAATGTCCAGCAATCGTCCATGTTTTTCCTGTATCATTTGAACGGAAAACATTCACTCCAGCTGAATAAACTATAGCTGGATTTTCAAGATCAACAGTCAAATCTTTGTTAAACCAGGCTTGGCCGCCCGATCCACTTCCATTTGTCGCCCAGTCATGTAAATTTGGAGTGGTTGATTGGGTTCTAAAAGTTGTTCCACTGTCTCTAGAAAGATAAAAACCTTGATTTACACTTCCATTAGCTAACCAAAAATAAACTAAATCTGGCATTTTAGCACTAACATCAATTACGCCTCTCGACATGCCAGATGTTGGGAGTCCACTCGTTATAGAAGTCCAATTTACGCCATTGTTAGTTGAACGAAATAAAATGCCATCTCTTGTTGCATAAACAATGTTGTGATTGTTGGGTTTGAAAATAATATCTTTAAAATTGCCTGTAATCACTTGTGTCCAATTTGCGCCTGCATTGGAGGAACGGTAAATTCCATTGTTTGTGGCCGCTAAAATAATACTTGTATTTGAGGGACTAACAATTAATTTCCCAACAATTCTGTTTCCCATGCCTGTGTTGCTTTGTGTCCAAGAATTTCCTCCATTTGTTGTTTTAAAAACACCAAAACCTGCTGCATCTCCACCATCTCTGTCCCCTGTTCCCATATACATTGTATTAGGAGTGTTTGGGTCAAAAGCAATTGATGAAACCCCCAAAGTTGGCAATGAATCAGAATAAATCGTCCAGTTTTTTCCGCCATCAGTTGTTTTCCAAATACCGCCAGCACAAGCCCCAACGAAAATAATATTACTGTCAGTTGGGTGCAAGGCCACTGCATTTAATCTTCCCATACCATTCATTTGTCCTGTGTTGTTTGTTGGTAATTTTACGGGTCCAAATTCTTTCCAATTGCCTCTTGTTTTGCATGAAACTGAACCGCCTCCCAAGCCAAGACCAAGCGTTTGCATTCTTTTTGCATCTTGCTCAATCATATAATCTAATTGATTCAATTGTTTAACATAGTCGGGGAAATTGCCCAAACTATCTACTGTTTTTTCTGCCATCCATTCCCAACGCTTATAGGCTTTGTAGCCACTGCCTTTTTCAACTTTTCTTCCTGCCCAATATATTTCAAAAGCCCTTTTAGTTGCGTTTAAATTTATCGAGCGGTCTTGCATCATTGTTGTCCAATAAGGATAACTTGCTGTGTCATTGGTGTTTTGAGCAAAAAACAATGACGGAAATAATATAAAAATTAAAGGAATAAAAAGTTTTGTTTGCACGAAACAAATTAAATCTATTTTTGCCTTATTTCCAAAAAAAAATTATTTATAAAAAAAGCCAATCTTTCGATTGGCTTTTTTTAAAGTTTTATCCTAGATAGGTTTTTAATATTTTGCTTTTTGATGATTTTCTTAATCTTCTTAAAGCTTTTTCTTTTATCTGACGGACTCTTTCTCTTGTTAATCCAACTTTTTCTGAAATGTCTTCCAAAGTGTGGGCAGGACCTCCATCTAAACCATAATAATATCTCAAAACATCTCGTTCTTTTTCGCTCAATGTGGAGATTACACGATTGATTTCTTTTTGCAAAGACTCGTTCATTAGTGGCACATCAGGGTTTGGCTCATCGTTGTTGTCCAAGACACCAAGCAATGTGTTGTCTTCTCCTTCTGTTAATGGCGCATCAATTGATAAATGTCTTCCGCTAGATTTTAAAGCATTTTCAACTTCTATTAACGGAATTTCAAGCAAGGTTGCAATTTCTTCGGCTGTTGGTTCTCTCTCAAACTCTTGTTCCAATTTTGCTGCTGCTGCGCTAATTCTTCCAATTGATCCTACTTTATTCAAAGGCAACCTAACAATTCTTGATTGGTCGGCCAAGGCTTGCAAAATAGATTGACGAATCCACCAAACGGCATAAGAGATAAATTTAAAGCCTCTTGTTTCATCAAATCTTTTTGCTGCTTTTATTAAGCCTAAATTTCCTTCATTTATTAAATCGCCTAAAGTTAAACCTTGGTTTTGATATTGTTTGCTTACAGAAACCACAAAACGCAAATTGGCGTTCACTAGTTTTTCTAAAGCGGCTTGGTCGCCTTCTCTTATTTTTCTGGCAAGTTCTACTTCTTCTTGTGCATCAATCATTTGAACTTTTGAAATTTCGTTCAAGTATTTGTCTAAAGATTTGTTTTCACGATTGGTAAACTGTTTGGATATTTTTAGTTGTCTCATTTATTTTATTGAAAAATATTTTTTTTAAAGGGTTGCAAATATACTTAAAATCCTATTAGGTTTATGAAGATTTGTCAGTGTTTTGGTTCGTCTTATTACATGCAAATATCTTGCCAAACATTAAAAAAGCTGCAATTATTTTTAAACTTAAATAGACTTTTGTAATAGTGCAATTTATTTTGATGGGAAAATTAGTTTTTGGTGTTAAATTTTATTTTTAAATGTCATATTAGAAATGTTAAATTTGCACAAAAAAAATATTATGACAAAAGGACCAGTTTCTAATTTTATTGAACACCATTATAGACATTTTAACGCTGCTGCTTTAATGGACGCTGCTAAAGGATACGAAACCCATCTTTTAGAAGGTGGAAAGATGATGATTACTCTTGCTGGAGCGATGAGTACGGCCGAACTTGGGCTGTCTTTGGCAGAAATGATAAGACAAGATAAAGTGGCTATTATAAGCTGCACGGGCGCAAATTTAGAAGAAGATATCATGAATTTGGTGGCGCACAGTCATTACAAAAGAGTGCCAAACTATAGAGATTTAAGCCCTCAAGATGAATGGGATTTATTGGAAAATCATTACAATAGAGTTACGGATACTTGCATTCCTGAAGAAGAAGCTTTCAGAAGATTACAAAAACATATTCATGCAATATGGAAAGCCGCAGACGAGAGTGGAGAGCGATATTTTCCTCATGAATATATGTACAAAATGTTGTTAAGTGGTGTTTTGGAGCAATATTATGAAATTGACCCTAAAAATAGTTGGATGTTGGCAGCAGCTAAAAAAAATATTCCAATTGTTGTGCCAGGATGGGAAGATAGTACCATGGGAAATATTTTCGCTAGCTATATTATAAAAAATGAATTAAAAGCCAGTACCATGAAGTCTGGCATTGAATACATGGTTTGGTTGGCAGATTGGTATAAAAATAATTCGAGTGGAAAAGGAGTTGGCTTTTTTCAAATTGGTGGCGGTATTGCAGGCGATTTTCCTATTTGCGTTGTGCCAATGATGTATCAAGATTTAGAAATGCACGATGTGCCTTTTTGGAACTATTTTTGTCAAATATCTGACTCAACAACAAGCTATGGTTCATATTCTGGCGCTGTGCCAAACGAGAAAATCACATGGGGAAAATTAGACATTAATACACCCAAATTTATTGTGGAAAGTGATGCAACTATTGTTGCTCCGCTTATGTTTGCGTGGATATTGGGGTGGTAATTTTCAAAGTTTATTTAAAAAAAAGCTCTTTTTTTTAAATAAAAAGAGCTTTTTTTGTTTTTTTATGGTATTATTGTAATCTTAAATCTTTTTTATGATAAAAAACATTCGATTATTAATCATTTTGTCTCCTTTCTTGTTTCTGTCAAATAGCTGCAAGAAATCTAAAAACACAGATGTAGAAATAATTCTACCTATTTTATTTGTTGATAGAATGCCCGAAGAGCAAGAAGGTGTGGATTCTCTTATTGAAAGAATTACTTTAGAATTTCCAACAAGTCTTGAAGATGCTTTGGTTAAAAACAATACTAAAAAAGAAAATATAAAATCGGCAAGATTAACAAATTTAAGATTGCAGGTTATAGAACACACTTTTTTAGATTCCACAAAATATTCTAATTGGAAAGAACTTTCGGAAATTCAGCTTGATATTATTAGTTCAAATGTTGGCAGAGAGAAAGTGGCATTCAAAATGATACCTGATGTGAGAACCAAAGCCATTAATATGGAAATAATAGATGTGGAGTTAAAAAGGTATCTTCAACAAGATAAATTTGCTATGGCCATTCGCTATCGCAAAAGAAGACCAATGTATAATGACTTAGAATATATTATTTCAGGAAGTTTTAAAATTGTTGCAAAAGCAATTTAACTTAAGCCTATAAATAAGTTTCCAAATCTTTCATCATATTTTCGCTTCCAATAAGCAATGGAACACGCTGATGCAGCGTTGTTGGCACAATGTCCATAATTCTTTGGCTGCCGTCTGTTGCTTTACCTCCCGCTTGTTCAATTAAAAAAGCCATTGGGTTACATTCATATAATAAACGAAGCTTGCCAGTTGGCGCTTTAAGAGTTGGAGGATATAAATAAATGCCCCCTTTCAATAAATTTCTGTGAAAATCGGCAATTAAAGAACCAATATATCTCGCAGAATATATTGTTTTGTTATCATCAGCTGTTTTGCACCAATTGATATATTCTTGATAGCCTTTTGGAAATTCTAATAAATTACCTTCATTAACAGAGAATATTTTACCATCTTTTGGTATTTTTATAGCGGGGTGCGATAAGCAAAACTCTTGAATAGAATCATCCAATGTAAAACCATAAACGCCATTGCCTGTTGTGTAAACAAACATAGTTGAAGCGCCATAAATAATATATCCAGCGGCCACTTGCATGTTTCCGGCTTGCAAAACATCATTTTCTGTAACCGTTTTTTTCAAATCCAATCTTTTATATATGGAAAAAATGCTCCCAATAGATGCATTTACATCAATATTGGACGAACCATCTAGAGGGTCCATTGCCAAAATGTATTTTGAGTTTTCTGCTCCTTCACACCAGTAAATATCTTCTGATTCTTCGGATAATATACATACACAATCACCACTGTTTTCAAGTAGTTTAATAAAAATATCATTAGAAATAACATCCAGTTTTTTTTGTTCCTCGCCTTGCACATTGGTATTGCCAAAGTCTCCCAAAACATCAATCAAACCAGCTTGTCTGACATCTCTGTTTATAAGTTTTGCGGCCAGCTGTATATCTCTGAAAATACGAGACAAACTACCTTGAACGAAAGGGAATTGGTTTTGTTGGTCAGAAATAAATTGATTGAGTGTTGTTAAATTATTTTTTTTCATCGGTTATGTATTTACCTTTGCAAAGGTAAAATAAAAGATGAAAGTATTCAAATTTGGTGGCGCATCTGTAAAAAATGCAGAGGCAGTAAGAAATGTTGGCGATATAATTGCGGAATTTGCAGGTCAAAACTTGTTGATTGTGATTTCTGCTATGGGAAAAACAACCAATTTATTAGAAGATTTGGTAAAGGCGTTTTGGGAAAACAGTGCAGAATTGAAGAAAGTTAGCATTGAGGCGTTAAAAAGTTTTCATTATAAAATTGCAAATGATTTAATTTCTGATACAAAACACCATATTTTTTCTGATTTAGAAGATTTGTTTATGGAATTAGAATGTTTGGTTGACAAAAAACTTAAAGATATTTCTTATGATGAGGTTTATGATGGCATTATTTGTTATGGTGAGCTTTTGTCCACTAAAATTGTAAGCGATTATTTGCATAATATTAATGTAAGAACCAAATGGGTGGATGCTAGAAATTTCATTCAAACAGATAGCAATTTTAGAGAGGCTAGAATAAATTGGGAAGAAACAGAAGAGATTATCCAAAGAATTTTAAAACCATTTACAGAAAGAAGTATCATCATTACACAAGGTTTCATTGGGCGAGATGCAAAAAATAATACCACCACCTTGGGCAGAGAAGGTTCGGATTATACGGCTGCTATTTTTGCCTATTGTCTAAATGCAAAAGATGTAACAATTTGGAAAGATGTTGCAGGAATTATGAATGCAGACCCTAAAAAGTTTGAAACTGCTGTAAAAATTGATGCTATAAATTATAATCAAGCCATAGAATTAGCATATTATGGTGCCTCAGTTATACACCCAAAAACCATTCAACCGCTTAAATCAAAAAACATTAATTTACTGGTAAATTCTTTTATTGATTCAAAAGCTGTTGGCACAATAGTGAATAACAGTGCCGAAGATTTGAATGTGGAATGTTACATCGTAAAGGAGCAGCAAACTCTAATTTCTATTTCTACAAAGAATTTTTCTTTTATTGCCGAAGATAATTTGAGCGTTATTTTTGATTTGTTTGCAAAATTTGGAATTAGAATAAATGTGATGCAAAATTCAGCCATTAGTTTCTCTGCTTGTTGCGATAGCAAAGAGAACAAAATAAATGAATTAAGAGATAACTTGTCTTCCGATTTTAATATTGAAATTATTGAAAGTTGTCAGTTGTTGACAATTTATAATGCTAAAAATGAAATGAATTTACCAAATGGATTCAATGCCAATAATATTCTCATAAAACAAGTATTGGGCAAAACCTTACAAGTTGTTTTAAGTTAAAAAATACTATTTTTTTTCAAAATAATGTTTAATCCCTATTTCCAATCCTAAAGAATAAAGCAAGCTTTTATTTACACCATAGTTTGAGGGCAATATGGCACAATATAGATTAGGTTGCAAATAAATAGATGTATTTTCTCCATACACCTTGTTTTCGTAGCGTATCCCAATTTGAATATTTGCATTAATAATGCCTGCATTGACATCATCTTCATTAAACTTCACATTTTTATTTTTGCCAAACGAAAATCCAAAAAACTTTGCGTTAATATCTTGTTTAATTAAACCAGAAAGCGCTCCTCCTGCAACAAAATGCAAAGAACCTGGCTTTGTTTTACTTTCTTTGATGGTTTTAATAAATAAAAAAGGAATGGCGATGTAATGGTATCTATATCGAAACTCTACCCACGAAGGGCCAACATCCACTAAATCGTTTCTAATGCCAATTTTTGGATGGATGGTGTCTGCAAATTTAATGTCTTCAACCTTTCTTGTTAATCCAAAATTTTGATATTGTAGGCCAATTTGTAACTTGTTTTTATTACTTATTTCAATCAGAGAATAAATATTAAACCCAATAGATTGCCTTAATTGATCTGTTTTTTTAAAAGAATCTTTAAATTTTTGTTCTTTGTCTGTGTGTAATCCAATTTTTCCACCTAAGGTAGGCTGAACAGAAAAAAGCCAAGTGTCAAATTTTAATTGCGCATTTGCATTAAAAATTGAAGCGAAAATTATAAAAAATTGCAGTTTTTTAAGCATCTTCAAAAATAATTGATTTTTTGAATGTTTTGTAATAAAAACGGTAAACCATAAAAATGGCGGCAAAAGTTAGGCCAATAATGAAAGAATACCATATTCCTTTTACCCCAAGATTCAAATAGAAGCTTAAAAAATATGCACCTGGAATCATAATAATACAATAAGAGAAGAATGAAATGATGCCTATAAATTTTGTGTCTTTTATACCCCTTAAACAACCGCCAACCACTGCCTGAATGCCATCCGAAACCTGAAAAAATGCCGATAAAATTACCAAACCAGTTGACAGCGCAATAACCTCCACATCTTTTGTGTAAATTAAAGGTATTTTCGCATACAGCGCAAAAAGTAGAATGACAAATATCACTTCGATAAATAAAGTCAATTTTATGGTTTGAATAAAAGTAGTTTTAATGGCTTCTTTATTTTTAGACCCATAATAATTGCCTACAATAATGGAGGCCGCAGCAGCAATGCCTGTAACAAACATATAGGTAAGTGATGCAATATTAAATGCTATTTGATGCGCTGCCAAAGCAATTTCAGAAATCCATCCTGCCATAATTAAACCCGTACTAAAAGCGAATATTTCGAAGAAAAAGCTAAATCCAATTGGAACACCAAGTTTTAATAAATCCTTTAAGTATGATTTTTTTTCTATATAAATAGTTTGATAAAAACGAAAATCTTTGTTTGCAAAAATTGTAGAAATCATAAGCACCATCATAACAAACCTAGCAATGGTAGTTGCCCAAGCTGCACCAATTAATCCCATTTTTTCAAACCCAAAATGGCCAAATATTAAAATCCAATTTAATAAAATATTTAAAGACAAGCCTATGAAAGTAATATACATAGAAACTTTGGTTTTGCTATATCCATCCATTAATTGTTTGCTACAAGTAAAAAAAATGATAAAAGGGGTAGAGAAATTAACAATATAAAGATACTGACCGCCCAACAAACCAATGGTTTCTGTTTGTCCAAACCAATGGATGTTTTCTATTAAAATATATAAAATAATGTATAAAACAATGCTTAATAAAAAACTCAATAAAATTGAAGAATAGAAAATGCCAATAGATTTTTCCGGTTTTTCTTCTCCAATGGAAATTGAAACCAATGTGCTAACTGCAAATAAAAGTCCCATTCCAAAAATAATAACTTGAAAAAACACCACATTGCCGAAACTAGCAGCACTCATTTCGATGGTGCTATATTTACCCAACATAACGGTGTCTGCAAAACCCATTAGCATAAAGCCGAGTTGGCCAATTGTTATGGGAATAGCAAGCTTTACAATTTCTTGTAAAATGGATTTTTTAAAAGACAAAAGATGCTTTTTTTAAATCCTATTGACCTTGACCAAGTGAAAAGGCGATTTTGCCATCAAATTTATATAAATTTTCTGTTTTAATAACTTCAAAACCATTTTCAATTAAACTTTTTTGAAGGTCAATTAATTCTGAAGATGAAATGCTTAAATTTTCGCCTGTTGTGTATCTGCATCTCCAATGGTCTGTGCAAAATGTTTCTTTAAAACCATTGGGCCAAACTTTAATGCCCCTATTACTTATCATTGAAAGTTTCAGGTTTTTGGTTGTAATTGGCGATAATTTTTCTCCCAAATCATTGGCATCCAAACCTCTCCAACAAATAAAAATGTCTGAACCTACCAACTCTTTTTTAGCGGCTTCTTTTCTAATGTATGGTTTTATATTAATTTGTGAATCATGGTCATAATGCACAGGTTTTAAAATAGATGGTTTTTGTCCCAGTCTTTCAATCACAGCATTTGCAAATTCAATGGTTCCTACTTTTTGTTTTGAGTGTTTAGCATCAAAAATATCGCCTGTATGAATGCCATCTTCAAGGGTTTTTAACCATGCGTTGTGAATTAAATCGGCTGCTTTTATTTCGCCAAGATGCACCAACATCATTACCGCACCTTGAATTAAACCTGATGGGTTGGCTATGTTTTGTCCTGCAATTGTTGGCGCAGAACCGTGAATGGCTTCAAACATTGCAAATCCTTCGCCTATATTTGAAGAGCCAGCCAAACCAACGCTACCGGCTATCTGTGCAGCTATGTCAGAAATAATATCTCCATATAAATTTAAGGTAACAATTACATCAAACATTTCTGGGGTATCGGCAATTTTTGCAGAACCAATATCTATAATCCAATGGTCTTGTTCAATTTCTGGGTACTCTAAACCAATTTCATTATAAACAGTGTGAAACAAACCATCTGTTTGTTTCATAATATTATCTTTGGTCATGCAAGTTACTCTTTTTCTGCCATTTTGTCTGGCATATTCAAAAGCATATCTAACAATTTTTTCGCATCCTGGTCTGCTAATTAGTTTTATACATTGCACCACTTCATCCGTTTGTTGATGCTCTATACCTGCATATAAATCTTCTTCATTTTCTCTAATAATTACCAAATCCATCTTGTGCTTGCTTTCCACAAAAGGAGTGTAGGTGTTGCAAGGACGCACATTGGCATATAAACCCAACATTTTCCTTGTTGTAACATTTAGGCTTTTATAGCCTCCGCCTTGTGGTGTTGTTATTGGCGATTTTAAAAAAACTTTGTTTCTTTTTAAGATATCCCAAGAGTCGCTAGAAATGCCAGAAGTATTCCCAGAAAGATAAACTTTTTCTCCAATTGCAATTTCGTCTATATCAATTTGAACACCTGATGCTTTTAAAATTTTTAATGTAGCATCCATTATTTCTGGACCAATTCCATCGCCTTTTGCTATCGTTATTCTTTTATTTGTCATGATTTTTTAAAGTTTTGCAAAATTAACCCTTTAAACTAACAATCAAAAGAAAATCAATGAACTTTTTTTGCAAAAATGCTCGTTTTATTTGATTTTTATTGATTCTGTGTATAGAATAGGAATTTCTTGTACCGTATTCATTGTTTTTATTCTGCAATACCCTTCAAACCGAACCTCTATTGTTTTGTTTTCATCTAACATATTTTCAAAAATACCAGATAATCCATGGGTGATACCGATTTGAATTGGGTTTATTTCAAAAAGTAATGGAATTTGAAATTCTTTGTTTGCTTCTATTTTCACACCGTTGGTTTGCGAAACATTGGCAATTAATTCGTTTTTTGAATAAGCTTTCACTTCGGTGTTCAATAATATGGCATTCTGATTATTGGGATTTAATAAAATCGCCACAGCATCTACTTTCACTTTGTTAAAAGCAATCATTTCTGTGTTTAGGATTCTTATTTCCTTAAACTCTGGTGCTTTAAAAGATTTTAGAATGTAATAGTAAACACCAAAACCAATTAAAACCAGCATAAATAATATGAAAGCAAGTTTTTTCATTCCTTATTTGGGCAAAATATCAAAAAGGTTTTCTACTTTTATTGGGGTTACTTTTCTCAATCCTTCTGCATGTTTAACATTAATGGTTCTACCCAATTGAATGGCTCTGCCTTCAATGCTTTGCAAAAAAGAAGCGCCAGAAATGGGGGTTTCTGGTTCGGCCGAGTTTGGGTTGTAGAACTGCGATGAATAGGCAAGAAGGCTGTCCATTCTCAGTTGCCAAAAATCGCTAACATCCATTAAAATATCGGGTTCTAAGAAATGGTCTTGAATATATGAAAACACAGATTTTGGACGCCATGGGGCTTGCAAAATATTGTTTCGGAAAGTTTCTATTTTTGACAGCCCTGATAAGAAACAAGCTCTTTTCAATAATTCGTGTCCACGGCCATGGTCGGGGTGTCGGTCTTTTTCTGCGTTAATAAGCACCACATCGGGTTGATAGGCCCTCAATGTTTCTACAACTAATAGCAAGCTTTCGTTATTTATCTCAAAAAAGCTATCGGCCAACTTTAAATTTTCTCTAACGGATAATTTTAATATTTCGCTCGATATTTTACTTTCTGAAGCTCTTATTTCTTTGCTGCCTCTTGTGCCCAATTCACCTTGAGTTAAATCAATGATACCTGTTTTTAGCCCCATTGATTGGTGTTTTAAAAGCGTACCCGAAATTGATATTTCGGCATCATCGGGATGGGTAGCATAAGCCAATACATTAATTTTTTGCAGCATTTTGTTCCAATGATTTAATGATTTCTTCTATTTGATAATCTAAAACAGGGTCGTAGGTGGTTTTCATGTTGGCATCATAAGTTTTGGCTACGCTTTGCCAAAAAAAAGTTTCTAAAGAGCCGCTGTAATTTTTCATGATGTCCCAAGTGGTTTTGCCAGTTTCTCGGTGAATGAGTTTTAATAAAATGCGACCTTCTTCAACATAAAAGTTTTTCAAATCTTCAATAAACTGGTTCTTAACAGATTTTTCGCACGCTTTAATGTATTTTCTCTTTGCTCGTTCGCTTGACAATAAGTTTAAATTGTCTTCCATCATTTGCAACCTAAAAGCAGCTAATTTTGCATAAGGCAACACTTTGGTAACCCATCTAACCAATTTCTTATACTTTTCTTTTTCTTCATCAGAAACCTTTTCTTTCGTTCGGATGTAATTGTTTAGCAAATAGACCTGAAGGGTGTCGTTGTTTTCAATTTCATAACCAATGCTAACCACAAAACGGTCTCTTTTTATGCTTGTGTCTTTTTTAGTAGAGTCGGAAGGAGTGCTTTGTGCATTCAGATTTATTGCCCACAGTATAAAATAAAAGATTGATAATCGTTTCATACCGCTAATCGTTCAATTCTTGTGCCACAATTGGTTTTTCGCCTTTAACTGGTATTTTTTTGCGAAGGCTATAGATGATTAAAACTACGCCTAAAATCATTAAACAAAAAGAGATAATTTCGGCTTGGGTTACTCTCATTCCCCAAAACTCCATGATTGTGTTTACTCTTATTTTCTCTATTATAAATCTTTCCAATCCATTTAAAACCAAATAGATACCAAACATTAAGCCAGCATATTTTAAGCGTTTTCTAAGTGACCAAAGAACCAAGAACAAAAGGAAGCAAACAATGGCTTCATACATTGGGGTTGGAAAAACGGAAGGCACCAAATGGTTGCAATGAATTTCTGCGGTGCAGCCCTCTATGGGAACGCCCACGCTGTTTACATTGTTTGGATAATCATAAGCCCAAAACCAATCTGGTAGAAAAGACATCCAATTTGGTTTTGCCATTGTGTTAGCTATTCCCCAATCGCCATCGCCACTCACATGACAACCAATTCTACCTGTGCCATAAGACAGCATCATTGCTGGTGCGCCAACATCTAGCATGTGCAAAAAGCCAATCCCTTTTTTGCTAGCATAATACAAAACAGCGCCTCCGCCAACAATTAATCCGCCATAAAAAGTGAGCCCACTGAACGAAATTAGCATTTCCATTGGATTTGCCATAAAATCGGACCAGTTTTCGAAAATATGAAATATTTTTGAACCAAGAATACCACCCACAAAAGCTGCCATGGTTATGGTGTTCATATAATATGACGGGTCAACGGTTTTTGCAATGATTTGTGGTTTCTCTAATCTTTGTTTTTTGTCTTGATAATATGTTAGCCCTAACAAAATAGCGGCAACCAAAAGACCATAAAGCAAGCTACCATCCAAAGACAAAATATACAATTGTGGGTCGTTTTTGGTAATTGAATAATCGATGAGAACGGGCAAGAATTTATAACCTAAAATAAATCCTGTGATGGCAGAGGATAAGTATTCTGAGGGTTTAAAGGCTTCGCCAATGGTGGTTTTTATAACTTGGCCTGGGCCTAAAATGCCGTCTTTAAATTTCCTTTTGAGCTCTTTGGTCATTATCACATTGGCCAAAACAAAAGAAACGGCTACAAAAAAGCCAAACGAATTGATGAGGTTTAGGCCGTGTATTTCAACGCCAAACCAGTCTTTTAAGATATAATAAAAATTAGGATACATTTGATAATTGTTGTTTTGAATAGTCTATTGCGGCCGTCATATTGCCGTTTTGGTTAATTTGCAAAAGCATAACCTCTGCAATTTCGTTAATTAAAAGCGGGTCGTAGTCGGTCTCCACTTTAATATAGTTTTCTGTGAAACCATACATTTTGCCTCCTTTTTCTTCGTTTTCAAACAAAACAGTGGCTTTGGTATTGATAAAACGATGGTAAAAAGCTTGCTTTTTCTTTTCGCTTAAAATTCGCAACATCTGTGTTCGCTCATTGCGTTTGTATTGGTGCACTTTGTCGCCCAGTTTGGCTGCTGTTGTATTTTTTCTTTCAGAGTATGGGAAAACATGGAAGTAGGAAACATTCAATTGGTTTAAAAACTGATAAGTTTCCATAAAAGTTTCGTCATCCTCTCCAGGATAGCCAACAATAACATCCACTCCAACAGAACAATTTGGGATTAATTGATTAATTAAATCAACCTTTTCTTGATAAAGAGAGGTTTCATATTTTCTACGCATACTTTTCAGTATTTTGTTGCTGCCGCTTTGTAATGGGATATGAAAATGGGGCATTATTTTGTTGGTTTTAGCAACATGTTTTATAATATCATTTTCCAATAAATTGGGCTCTATGGAAGAAATTCGGTATCTATCAATGCCTTCTATTTTCTCAATGGCTTTCAATAAATCAAAAAAGGATTCGTTGTTGCCAACCCCAAAATCGCCCAGATTTACCCCCGTTAAAACTACCTCTTTTACATTTGTTTTTGCTACCTCAGCCACCGTTTTTAGTGTGTCTTCTATGGTGTTGCTGCGGCTTGTGCCCCTTGCCAACGGAATGGTGCAAAAAGAGCAAAAGTAATCACAGCCATCTTGCACTTTTAAAAAAGAACGGGTGCGGTCGCCAACAGAAAACCCAGGAATAAAAACATTGGTTTCCTTTATATTTTTATTGAAAATAATGGCTTTGTCTTGCTTTTTAAACTCAGAGCCAATAATATTAACCAAATTAAACTTTTCGGCAGCCCCCAAAACCATATCAACACCTGGAATATTAGAAATTTCATCGGGTTTTAACTGCGCATAGCATCCAATAATCACAACAAAGGCTTCGGGATTGTATTTCAAAGCCTCTTTCACCACTTTTTTACACTTTCTATCGGCATGGTCCGTAACCGAGCAGGTATTGATAACATAGACATCTGCCTTCTCTGTAAATTCCTTTTTTTCAAAACCTTGTTCTTGCATTTGTCTGCCAATAGTGCTCGTTTCCGAGAAATTTAGTTTGCAACCAAGCGTATAAAAGGCAACAGATTTTGACATATCTTTAGATAAGCTGCAAATTTATATAATTTGAACGATTTATTTCAGCCTGATTTTTTTAGGAGAAATTGAGGAAATTCATTTTAGATTTTCCTTTTCCTTTTTCCGTCCTGCTGCCTTTTTATCCTTTGTTCAGTTCGTGTTATTCCGCAGCTTAGTGCGAAATTGTATCGAGAACCTAACACAACAGAAAACCTCACTCAACGGAAAGTAGTTAATGTTTTTTGACACTATATGGGACAAGGCTTTTAGAAAACCAATAAACCCGAGACAAAACCCAAAACAGAACATGCGTTAGCCAATAAAACCAACAAGCCCCCAAAAAAAGGCTGTGCGTGTTTCAATATGGCTGTTGGGCAATTTATGGAAGGGGGGTGGGGCTTGCAAAATAGGGGTTAATGTGCTGCATATTTTTTTCTGCCCTATTTGCTTTTTCCTAAATCCTTTTTTCTTTGCAAGGGGCTTTTAATAAATAACGAAGTAGTTGAATAATTATTGAGGAAATAGGAAAATATTTTTTTGTTTGTTTTTGTGTGGGTTTAGTTTTTCTAGAGACAAGGGCAAGAATATTTCATTAAGAACCTGCCGCAATGGCATGTTTTTTTGCTGAGGGTTGGTTTTGTGAGATAATGGATTATATTTGTGGCGGTGAAAAATTATAACTTATTTTTAACTTCTGTTAAATTTGAAACACGCAATGCGTAACATAGATATTCATTCAATTATACTATTAAATAGCAATGGTTATGATAAAATGTATGTGAGTTTTAATCTAAAGGGAATTGCGAATACTTATATCGAACTCCGGAACTCATCGCCCCATTAACAGAAAGCGTATTATACGACAGTGCAACCATTAAACAGGCGACTAAAAAAACATAAACTAATAACACGACTAAATATTTTGGCAAGAGGACAATTACATATTAATAACTTTACTTTTGGATATATCAGCTTGAAGGGCAGACATGTAAGCCAACACAATAAAAAAATTAAAACACCCCATCGCTCAAAAAAAATGAATTTCTATGGCTGTCCGAATTGCACACATTTGCTGACTGCCTCTTGCTCAACCCCAAATCACAACAGCCATAAAAAGAGTGTAATTTTTGCCAACGCTTTATTTGTAGTAGACTTTAAAGCTAAGAGTAACTTTCAAAACTTATACTCGGTCTTATATCACTTAAAATCGTCACTTTGCGACTTGAAATTTGAAAATAAATTCATAAGCAAAATGGCAAACTAATCACGAGAAATTTAATACCACATGTCATTAAATATACAATACTTAGAAAGCGAAATAATTGACCAGTATTTTTACGATGAATCTGATTGTCCTTTGATTATTGGTTTTAGTGGATGAAAAGACAGTACAATGGTTTTGCAAGTTGTTTGGAATGCACCAAAAGAATCGAAATAGGATTTCCGCTTCAATCCCTAACGCAAACGACAACCTAACAAGTGTGCAAGACATTACAGAAATATCTCCGAATCTTTAAAAGATTAAGAATAGACAGGGCACATGGAATTGCTCCACATAAACCTATTCTACTGATTTCTGTATTACAAGCATTTCAAAATAATCTAATTCTTAACCAAAGAATTTACATTACTCCAGAATTGGTTGCTTTATTCAAATCAAATTGGAGTTTGCTTGTTACATCAAATCATGATTGCCGTTTTGCTTTACCATTTTACCATTTAATTAATGATAAGTTTTGGAACTTGATTCCAAAAACTGGCTTTGAAAATATCTTACAACTTAAAGCAGGAATGAGAAGTTTTGCCAGCTTAAATGCAGCCGTTGAATTTGCTATTATTGAAGATGATTTGCTTTCGCTGATGAAAGAAAAAAACAGCAACATCAACCTTCAACAATTTCTATTGGACGAATATTTTCCCGAAACAAAAAACAACTTTAGCAATTCATCAAGCGAACAACAAAAAATGTTTGATAATATAGAAGGAAAGATTTTGCATGAAGATGCAGCCGAATACCGAAAGGAAATTCAGCAATTGATGCAGCAACATAACGAAGAAGAAATATTTCTTCGTGGAAGTTTATTCAAAAGAGAGATTCCCAAAATATATAACAACACTTGCTGTATTTCGGGAATGAAGATAGATGCAACTATAAATGTTTCAATGGTTGATGCTTGCCATATTATTCCATTTAGCGAAAGCTACAATGACACAGTAACGAATGGAATTGCTTTGTGTCCTAATTTGCACAGAGCATTTGATAGAGGTTTGATTGCTATTGACGGAAATTATAAAGTTGTCGTTTCAAATACTTTCAAAGAAGGCAAAAGCAATTATAGTATTCGTATATTTGAAGGCAAAGAAATTTTGCTCCCAAGATTGAAAGATTACTTTCCTTTGAAGGAGAATTAGGAGTGGCATAAAGAGAATATTTTTAGAGTAGTAAAATGGATTTAACAAAAGAGCAAATTGACATAATCAATTCGACTGGAAACATTAAAATAAATGCTGTTGCCGGTTCGGGGAAAACTACGACCGTAATTGAATACGCAAGGACAAGACCAGATTCTAGTAAAATTCTATATTTAGCATTCAACAAATCAGTAAAACTTGAAGCCGCCAAAAAATTTGCTGACAAAGGACTGAATAACGTAAAAGTAGAAACGGCTCATTCACTTGCGTACAGACATATAGTTTTTCAAAGCAATTATAAAGTAAGAGGACAAGGCTACAAGACCAATGAAATAGCCGAACTTTTAAACTTGCAAGGCAACGAAGAAAAACACACAGAATATGTAATTGCAAACCACATAAATAAATTCATTGCTTATTTCTGTAATAGTGACAAACAAAAAGTTCAGGACTTAAACTACCTTGACACGGTAACTGACCCGAAAGCTAAAATTTTTGTATCATCATTTTACGACTATATCGTTTCTCAATCTCGACTTTTATTAAGTAAAATGGACAAAGGAGAAATTGAAATAACCCACGACTTTTATCTTAAAAAGTTTCAACTTTTAAATCCAAAACTTCAATACGACTACATACTTTTTGACGAGGGGCAAGATGCTTCACCAGCAATGCTTGACGTTTTCTTCAAACAAAAGGCGACCAAAGTAATAGTTGGCGACACTCATCAACAAATTTATGGTTGGCGTTTTGCCGTCAACTCACTTGAGAAATCGGACTTTAAAACCTATCATCTTTCGACAAGTTTTCGATTTAGTCAAGACATTGCAAATCTTGCAATGGAAGTTTTGAAATACAAAAAACACATTAACGAAAATCAAACAATTCAGATAACAGGAAAAGGAAATAGTAAAGAAATTAAGACTAAAGCTGTTCTTGCTCGAACTAACCTTGGACTACTGCTTAAAGCAATTGAATACGTAACCGAAAAGAAGAAAATTAAACATATTTACTTCGAGGGCAATATCAATTCTTATACTTATGCAGACGAGGGTGCATCACTTTATGATGTTCTCAATCTTTATAACAACAAAAAGCATTTGATAAAAGACAAACTTATCAAAGCAATGAAGGACCTTGGCGAGTTAGAAGATTACATCGAAAAAACAGAAGATGTTCAACTTGCAATGATGGTTGAAATTGTTAGAGAATATGGAAATAAAATCCCTGATATTATAAAATCTATTAAAGAAAAACACATTGACAATGACGACAAGGAAAAAGCTGAAATGATTTTTTCGACAGTTCATCGATGTAAAGGAATGGAATATGATGCCATACAACTTGTTAACGACTTTATTTCGGAAGAAAAATTAGAAAAATTAAAAGAAAATAAGAAAGCCGAAGAAATCAATGCTACGAAACTGAATGAAGAAATCAATTTACTTTACGTTGCCGTTACTCGGACAAAAAATAGCATTCACATTCCAGAAAGTTTAATGCCAGTTGACTTTCCTAAATCTACTCAAATTCACATTATAAAAGTTGTGAGTGAAGAGGAAAAACAACAAGCAAAAGCAGCCGAAACAAATAATCAAGAAATAAAAACAAAAAAAGCGTATTCTGTTGACGAAGTAAGAACAAAACACAAAGACGCTTACAAACCTTGGACACCAGAACTTGACACCGAATTGACAACAATGTTTTGCAAAGGCGTTAATCCAAAAGATATAGCTAAACATTTCGGACGAACAAGAGGTGCAATAACATCAAGAATTAAAAAATTAGAACTTGAAGAACTGTATGGATAATAAAATATCAATTAAATGGCAATAATCTACATCTTCCTCACATCCCTCAATCTTCTCTCAATCGCAAACACCATTCTCACCATTAAAGCAGATAAGAAAGAAGAGTGTCAGTCCCTTGATAGAAAAAAAACGCTCAATAACTAACAATTAAAAATGGCAAAAAAAATAAAACCTGCCGCAGATGGCTTTAACGAAATACTACTTTACACCACACCAAATGGTAAGGTTAAGGTTGAGATATATTTGCAAAACGAAACAATTTGGCTTACACAGCAAAAAATAGCAGATTTGTTTGGCGTGGACAGAACGGTAATAACAAAGCATTTAAAAAATATTTTTGATACTAAGGAACTTGACCCGAATTCAGTATGTGCAAAAATTGCACATACTGCCACAGATGGAAAAACTTATTTGACACAATTCTATAATCTTGATGCAATCATTTCTGTTGGATACCGAGTAAACAGCACACAGGCAACCGCTTTTCGTATTTGGGCAACAGAGCGGCTGAAAGAATACATCATCAAGGGTTTTACAATGGATGATGAACGATTGAAAAATCCGAATAA